>Ga0154588_1005_pt1 | contig 59113 bp, 54 predicted proteins | sample RifGroF2_FD_116017 | JGI IMG/M metagenome (GOLD analysis project Ga0154588, IMG submission 116017) | Lentisphaerae bacterium GWF2_44_16
AGAGGATATAATTTTCCTTGTCTCCGCCGAAACTGAAAACAGCATCTTTAACGTCATTGGTTACGCAGCTTACGGCCAGCATGTTTAAAATTGAAACACAAAAAAGCTTTTTCCAGTTTCTCATATTTTTCCCCTTTATACTTATTGTTTTGGATTACTTTTTTTCGTCTATGGCATCAAGGCGTACTGCCCAATTTCCTTCTCCGAGATCTGCTGTCTTGAATCTCTTGACCCTGCCATCTACCGCAAGCGCGTTGAAATCGCCGTTAGGATGATTCGGCACAGGATTTGAACGATATGCGTTCGCGTCAGACCATATAATATTTCCCGGACGGCAATTGTATAAGACATTCCTGGAATACTTATCATTGGAAGCGGGATCAGTGCAACCCTCGTTTCGAAGATAATAAGTATATGAAAGATATGCTCCCGGATTAGACGGTTCGTCAAAGTTCCTGTGTACCCACCAGTATTCATTGCCGGGACATTTGAAAAATGTATGTGTGGACTTGACTCCCGCTACCATTTTGCCTACCAAATATTGATTGGAAATAAGCAGGGACGGAATTGAAGAAGTGTCCGCTCCATTATATCTCCCGAAAGTAGTTTTCCCTTTTCCCGTCAGTCCGCAACTGGAGCAGGTGCCCTGGAAATCGACTGGCGTAGCCCGCCATCCATTGAAATCCCCGGCATAGGAATTTTCCGCAATTCCTATCTGTTTGAATTTGCTTACACATAGAATGGACTTTGCAGTGTCCCTTGAGTTTTTAAGCGCCGGCAGAAGCAAGCCTGCCAATATCACAATAATCGATACCACAATGAGGAGCTCGATAAGCGTAAATGTCTTTTTATTGAACATAAGTGGTATTCCTCATAATAAAAGTTTTTCTGTTTTTTCGGAAATAATATATTTTTTCTGACTGCTTTTAATCATTTCTGCTTCATCCCTTTAAAAATTTTTCATCCTCTTGTCCAAAATCTGTTACCTGAAAAATCCACTCAAACATAATTGAGCCGAGGCTGTGCAAACGTCAGAAAGAAAGTACCAGTAAGGCTCAATTACGGTATCGGTGCTTTTCGTTAAACTTCGGAAACTTTCAAGCGCCGCCTTCGTCATGATATCATCAGCGGTATAGAGATATATCCGTGAAAAATGAATCTCCTTTGATAACTTGGCAAGCGCACGGCCCATCATTTCCCCGTTTTCACGAGCTATTTCCATACAGATCGGATCATGTCCGGCCAGAAGTATCCTAAAATTGTATATATCAAAATCACCATGAAAAGCAGCCCTTCTGCAATACCTTTCGCATATTGCGGAATGTGTCAGGTAGCGGCAAAGACAACCTTTCCGTCCGCAATTACATGGCTCTCCATTTTCAACAACCGTCGTATGAGCAAGCCGTTTTTCCCATTTTCCTGTATCCCAGACAGGAACTCCGTCCAGCATCAATCCCATTCTAATCTCATCTGACGCCTGTATCATCGCGAGATTACCGGAAGGTTTAAGATGATAACTCAACGCGTTAAGAACTGCGGTATCGGAATTGACCAATGCGGAAACGACCATGTATTTCGACTTTACGGCTGAAAATAGTTTTTTGAATCCCCTGGCAAGTTTTTTATCCTGTTTGTATTCATTCAGGCAAAATCCTGTTCCCGCCAGCTTTTTGTCTGAATGAGTTGCCAGTAATTCATCAATGCATCCTGTTAGATATGCAGTGAAATCAGATAAGGAGGCATCAACCCTGACAAGCTTCGTCCCTATTATCAGGCTGTTTACATTCATCAACATCAGAGATATTTCATTGTAAATCATGGAAATGCCCAAAAAGCACACATTATTAATATTAGACCGATAATATATCACCGGTCGGCCCCTGCCCTCTGATGCTGTTCTTTCGGTAAGAAAACCTAATTTTTTGTATTCTTCGGCATAAGCGGCTATCGTCTGCAAATTCAAACCTGTTTTCGCGGCTATCTCGCCACGGGAGACCTCATCGCCATGAGGTAAAACCGCAAGCCTGAATTTTCTTTTCTTGAATTCTCTTTTGAAATTAATTTCCATAGTAATGACAATTATATCAAAAAACATAGCTTAAGTCAAGAATAAAATACAAAATTATTGGTTTTTATTAAAAGCAACAAGCTACCTGTACTTAAAATGGCAGAATAAAATACATTTTTACCCAAATACTGAATATCAGCTTTATAAGAAGATGTAATACATAAGCGGTAAGTACCACGAGGTTTTTTTATTAAAAATTTGAGGGGACAAACAACCATGTGCAGACTTTGAGTGTCCGCAGACCAGCAGGTATATAAGCTCGTTTTCACCACGGAGAACACTGAGAAACACAGAGGGTTGAAAACAAATTTTCACTCTCCAGTAAACGGAGTTGGGCAAAAACAATAGATGAATATCCCGCTCCTTCGTGATGAAAAATAGTAACAATATGAAAGCTTTATTCAAAGCGTCTCATTTAATCGACATCCTTGCAATATCTGTCGTCGCCGAGATCGGATTGCATGGCGTGGAGCTCATCCTTCAATTCCTTTACTATATGCGCGTATTCGGGACGATTATAGACCGAACGCATTTCACAATGATCTTTTCTCAAATCAAAAAGCTCCCATTCAGGTTCATAACTTTCATCAACTGAACCTTCGGTGCCAAGCGCGTCGGAGTAATAGTAAATGAGTTTGTAATCATGAGTTCTAAGGCCGTAATGCGCATAGACATTGTGATGCGCCTTATGCATCCAATAGCGGTAATACATGGATTTGCGCCAGTCGGCAGGAGTTTGTCCATTCAATATGCTCCTGAAACTCCTTCCCTGCATGAATGAAGGTATGGGCAACCCGGCAAAGTCCAGAAACGTTTCGGCGAAATCAATATTAAGTATCATGTCTTTAGATACCGAAGCGGCTTTTATCTCTTTCGGATAGCTTATCAGAAAAGGCATTCTCAAGGATTCTTCGTACATGAAACGTTTGTCATACCAGCCGTGATCCCCCAGAAAGAAGCCCTGATCAGAAGTATAGACAATTATGGTATCATCATAAATTCCTTCGGCATCGAGATAGTCCAAAAGCCTGCCGACATTATCGTCAACGGAGGCAATACAACGGAGATAATCTTTAATGTAACGCTGGTATTTCCACTTTTTTTCTTCCTCCGGAGAAAGCCCTTCAGGTATTTGAACCTTGAGGTCATGTTCGTAAAGATTATCGGCAACTCTCATTTCCGCCGCAGACGCCGCGGAGGCCCTGTTCGAATAGTCATCATTGAAAGTCTCGGGATAAGGAATTTCCATATCCTCGTAGAGATCGGCATGTTTCGCGTCCGGTTCCCATGACCTGTGCGGGGCTTTATGATGGCAAAGCAGACAGAATGGTTTTTCAGTATCCCGTTTTTTCAGAAAGTCCAAGCTCATGTCGGTTATGATATCTGTAGCATATCCCTCTACAACCCTTCTGCCGTTTTCAAAAATGAATTCGGGATTATGATAAAGCCCCTGCCCCGGAACTACAGCCCAGTCGTCAAAACCGTCAGGGTAATACTTGTGTCCATCGTCTTTGCGTCCCTCTCCCAGATGCCATTTGCCATATACGGCGGTCTGATAGCCGTTTCTACGGAGCAACTTTGGGAATGTGAGCTTATTTTTGTCCATCGGTGTGGAGAGAGTAGTAACTCCATTGGTGTGATTGTAAGTACCGGTAAGTATAGCCGCTCTGCTTGGAGTGCATATTGAATTTGTGCAGAAACAATTATCAATCCTCATTCCGTTCCCGGCTATTCTGTCGAGGTTTGGGGTCTGGTTAATTCTGCTTCCGTAACAGCTCATGGCATGGGCCGCGTGGTCGTCAGTCATGATAAAAAGAATGTTTGGTTTTCCGTTCGGCATTTTCTGCATTTCCTCTTTATGAATTTTTATTTCAAATGCGAATTCTAGTCCCATATCTATATAGATTTATACTGTTGCTCTCGTTTCGATGCCAAGTTTCTGATGCCGCAAAAATTTGAATCTGTTTATGACAGGGTCATTGGTTTCCTCCATCCATGTCAGCAGATGTTTCATTAATTCCGTCAACTGTTTTTCAACGGATGGATCATTGATAATATTTTTCATTTCCCACGGATCAATGGCTAAATTATAGAGTTCATCTTCACCGGAATTATTAAATCCATATTTCCAGTCGCCGCAACGCAGTGTGCGCTGAGTAATGAGACTGTTTGCAAGCCCGTTGAATTCGGTAACCACATATTCGCGCCAGTCATCACTGCATTTGCCGTCTATCACCGGCAAGAGGGAAGCTCCATGTCCCCCCTCCGGAACATTGCTCCCTGCCAATTTCAGTATTGTGGGATATACGTCCGCCAGGGAGATCAGTTTATCAATCCGGCGTGCCGCTTTCTGAGCGCCGGGCATGCGCATGATGAAAGGTATGTGATGAGTTTCCTCGAAGTGATGCCAGCCTTTGTCAGTCAATCCGCCATGACTGCCAAGGGTTTTGCCATGATCGGCAGTAAATATGACAACAGTATTTTCCAGCAAACCTTTTTCACGCAGATGCGCCATAATACGTCCGATCTGCCTATCGATAAGAGTTGTGAAAGCATAATAGTAACGGATTGTCATTTCCCAGTCCCGCCAGCGTAACTCTTCCTGTTGCGGATGAATCTTGGCGTGATGAGGCCCTGCAATTGCTCTTGCCGGCCATTGGTAATTCGGCCACGGCGGAATTTCAATATTACAGTAAATATCAATAAATTCCCCCGGCGCGTAAAAAGGCCCATGAGGGCCCCAAAAATTATGCCAGATGAAAAAAGGTTTGCCGCGCGTAGAAAAATCATCCATCATGCGAATTGTATTTTCCGCGAGAAAATATGGCACGGTTGACTCCACAGGCCCGGAAAGTTTTCCCGCCGGCCATACCATTTTAGTCTTTTCATCCCATGGCAGTACCTCATGAGTGAAACCATGCTCACGCAAATATTCGTGATATTCCGGATAGCCGAAACCGCCGCCGCCATGTCCGGGGAAATTCTGTCCTTCAAATCCGACATTTTTCGGAAGACAAGGAATATTTTCGCCTCCGAAACGGTTTTTCAACAAATTGGTCCCCAGATGCCATTTGCCTGAATAACCAAGTGAGTATCCAACGCTTTCCAAACGACGCGACAAGAGTTCCGGGCTGTCCGGCAATTCACTGACATTGCATCCGATTTCATGCAGGTTGGCAGTAATCCCGTGCCCATGAGGATATTTTCCCGTCATAATCGTTCCGCGCGCCGGACTGCATACCGGACAAACGGTGTAGGCATTTTCAAATAAAGTTCCCTCGGAAGCAAGGGCATCAAGGTTCGGGGTAAGGCAAGGTGTCTCTCCATACGCGCCAAGGGCTGACAATCTGTGCTGGTCTGTCATAATCAGAAGAATGTTTGGTTTTCCGTCAGGCATTTTAACGATTCCTTTTTTCTATATTTTGTTTTTATTGAATAATAGATTTCAAAGATAGTTGACTACTTTTTTCTCCAGATCAGAAACCGCTTTTTTAAGGATATCAAGTTTCAGCTTTATATGTTTATCGTTTTCCGAACTGTAACTTTCAGCCAGGGCAAGCACCCCTATAAGCTCACCGTCAGTTTTTCTGACAGGCGCGGCATATCTTCTGACGCCATAGGGATTGTACCCAATGTCCATATCAGCAAGCTTCTCCCCGCTTTTATTTATCATTCTTTCGGCTTCCATGATTTCCAGCTCTTTTTTCCCGCCATTCCCGTCATGCACCCAGAAGGAAACTTTTTCCGGCATTTTCATAGCGCTCGCGAGAGATACCCTGGCAACGGCTTCCAGCTCACTCCCAAGCGATCTTTCAAAGCCTATCTTTGCCTTTACGTTTACAAGCTTGTCCTCCGGTTCGTAACGGTCTGTAAGTATCATTTTGCCCGAATGCGGAACATACCATTCCACAGTCAGCGAAACTTCCCGGGAAAGCTCCTGCATGCATTTGAGAAGGGCTGTCCTTATTATCCTATCATTTTCTTTTCGGGGAACCAAAGCGACTGTCGCCTCAAAACGCTTTGAGGCGGGGTCTCTCTGCACCATTCCCATCTGTTCAAGTGTCTGCATTATTCTGAGCATGGAGGATTTCGGGATACCGCTAAAGCCGGATAATTTTTCCAACGGCAGGGGGCCTTCCAGATTCAAGAGTTTAAGGGCTTCAATGCCTCTTTCGAGTGCCGGGGCTGAATATTTATTTGGGGTTTTCATATTTTGTTCCATATATGGAATTAGTTTCATATATAGAATATATAATATTTTTCATAAGATGTCAAGAGTTTTTCATAAAATGTTCGGGAATATTTCAAGCATTGCAAAAGTTGGAGTGTAGAAATAAACTACAGGTGATATATTAATGGAGATTGCGTTCATGGCTGGCTTATGGCAATAAAGCGGATGGCATGTACTTTGCGCATAAAAGGGTTTTCAGCGTTATGAAAATTGAATTATTTTGAAAAAAGGATAGAAAAATGAGCAGAAAAATATATTTCCCAGCCTCGCTATTGCCGTTGATACTCTTATTTGCGTTTCCCGGAAAAGCCTTTTCACAAAACCCTGCCGCGGGAAATAATACAGGCATTGAGGCGGCAGCGGCACAGATAGCGGCACTTGAAAAGAAAGAAAATGAGATTGAACAGAAAGTAGTAAAGAAGATATATGAGATCAAGGCATCCATTGACAGCTATAATAATTCGGAAAAGTCATTAAAAGGGCCTACGGGCCTTGGAAGAATTGAGCAGATGGAACTCAAAGCTGAGAGATATTCAATAGAAAGACAGGCCAGAAAACTTTTTGAAAAAGAAGTTCTTGAGCTCATTGATCTTCTTAAAATATGGAACGAACAGAAAAATCAGATTACGGAAGACAAAAAATATCTCGAGCTCAAACAGAAAATACTCAGCCTTGAAACCAGCGTTTCTCAGGAAAAAGTGACAGTAACGCTTCAGGATAAAAAGAACATAGAATATTATGAAGTGAAAAAGGAAGCCACACTGAAAGAAATAAGCGCGTTGCCTGATGTTTACGGCAACCCGTCATCCTGGAAACATCTTTATGAGGCAAACAAGGAAAAGATAAAAGATCCGGCAAAGCCGGTTCCCGTCGGAACAGTCTTGATTGTACCCAATGTCAAGAGCTCTTCGGACTTTGAGGACCTCGAATAGAACAGGCTTTCAAAAAAGGAGAGCGTCTTCGATATGGAAAAGAACAAGGGAAATATCCTCATAATAGATGACGATCCGCTGGTGTTAATGAACTATGCGGACATACTGGAAGACGCGGGCTATACCCCGATAACGGCCTCAACATCGGAACAGGCATGGAATATACTTCAGTCCCGCGGCTTTGACCTGATAGTCTGTGATCACGATCTCACTGACGGAAAAGGGATAGACCTGATAAAGAAAATGAACGCCGCGGGCAAAGATTATCCGGTGATATACCTCAGCGCGGCGCTTCCGGAAATACTCAGCGAGGCCGCAAGCCTTCAGTCAGTAAAAAAAATACTCACTAAACCGATAGGCAAAGAAACACTGATAGAAACACTAAGCCAATTCAGGAAAAATGAAAACGGTGAAATCACATATCCGAAACTGATAGGAACTGAAGAAAGGAGGATGCTCCTGAACGATACGTTCATGGACAGCATCTAATCTCTGTTCAATTATGGCAAAAGAAAAAAATACACAATTTCTGATACTGGTCGGCTCGGTGGCTATTTCCGGGGCAATCATATTTCTCACCATAAAAGGAGAGCAGAAATACAGGGACTACTTCCAGCGGCGGGAAATTCAACGCCTCATGGATACCGAAAAAACACTTGTGAAATATGAAAAGGACGCTTCGGGAAAAAAGATAGATCAGGTGATGCGCAATATTTCCAGCATGGACGCGTCCATACTGAGCCCGTCACAGATGAGAAGACGCTTTATACTGATGGGCGATATAAACATAAATTATTATCTTGATTCGGCAAAGCAGAAAGACCGTCAGTATTACTTTGACCTGGCAGTAAAATTTTATGACAGGGCAATTGATTACTCGGAAACCAGAGAACAGAAAAACGAGATATTGCGTAAAATCGCCGGTTTTTACATGAAAAACCATAACTGGGAAAAAGCGGTAAACCTCTTCATGGAGGCAGACTCCAGTATAATGTCCCCTGAAGAACGCTGGAACCTGAAACTCAATGAGGCCGAATGCTATAAGCATCTGAAAAAATATCACGATACGCTGGCACTCCTCTCACAAGTCGCCGATGAATGCGATAACGATGAAATATGGGGCATCGCTCTGAGAGAGAAAGCCGACCTTCTCCTGAAGGCCAGCCAGGATCCGGCCATACTTAAAATAATAACCCAAAATCCCGAAGCCACACTGGAAAAATTCTCCCAAAAGCTCCAAGATGAAGCTTTCAACAATTACAGCGAAATAGTAAAAGAACTGCCAGCCCTGAACACTCAGGCATCCATGTCGAATCTGGGCCTCCTTGAGATATATGTCCTCAGAAAAGATAAAAGCGCGGCTTATGATCTGGCAAATAAAATACAGTCCTCATCGGCGCCGCTTAACGATAAGGCCATCTCTTTAATCCTTTTGGCTAAACTTGAAGAAAATCTGGAAAATTACAATGCCGCTATCGATATTCTTGAAACATGCATGAAACGCTACCCGAAATCACAGTTGAGAGTGAAAATATCAATGACGCTATATGATCTTTACAAGAAAACCGAACAGTGGGAAAAAGCTTTTTCCATAGCGGAAAGCCTCTTCATGTACAAACCCGAAGAAGAATCCGTTATCAGATTGGTAGAAGATTTTTCGATGGATAAGAACAAACTTCTTTATGTCATAAGCAGCAGTCCTCAGAAGGATAGTTTTGTTTCAAAAACAAAACTTATGATTACAAATCTCAGAGATTCGTATCCTGATTTGTGGAAGAAAATACAGAATGACGCATATTTCATTTTTGCGGAACTCTTATATCTGTCAGATAAGTACGATGCCGCTGAAAAAGAACTTGTAACATGCCTGAACACGCCCAAAAACAGTCTCCAGCTTATAGAAAAGATATATTACCTTGACATGATGTGCGCTGTAAACGGGAAAAGATCTCCAGTAATTCAGATAATAAGGGCAAAACGCTATCTCGCGAAATATCCTGACGGAAAATTCTACAAGGAAGCACTGCTTACGCTTCTGGACGCGTATTACAAGATGGACATGTATCCCGAAGCCATAACCGTATCAAAGAAAATATACGTTGACGAAATGAACACAGTAAAACGGGCAAGAGAAAATTCCTTCAATCAGAACCTCTGGCTTAAAACTGTAGCGATTATCGGCTTATGTTATGAAAAACTCGGATATTACGACAAGGCAAATAAAATCATAAAAGCCTATTCTGACAGACTCCTCAAAACACCGTTCGCACCTGAAGTTTTCATTGAATGGGCTAAAGTAGCCCAGGAAAAAGGACAGATTCAGGAAGCCATACGCAGAATAGAAGTAGTATTGCCCTACGCAAAAGACATCGATGAAAAGGCCCGGCTGTATGTGGCACAGTATTTGCTAAAACTTTCCCTTGGGGAAACAAAAGATTTTAATAAAACAAAGAGACTTTTGGGTATAATAGAAAAGAGCGGGAAAATCAGTCCTGAAACTAAAAAAGATATTGAAAGGGAACTTTATGAGGGGCTTCTCGAATACACATATAAGAACAGCCTCACCGCTGACTTCAACAGCCTGCTTGAGAAAACTATGGACAAATTCAAAGATGAAACATGGCCTATATACTGGGTATTGCGTTCTCTTTCCCCTCTCTTTGGAAAAACCGGACTTGAGACATTGAGTGAAAAACATAAGGAAATACTTAAAACAGCATCAGGTTTTGTAACAAAAGACAAGGAAACTTATGACTTTATAAATGACCAGATCAAACTGATAAATTCCCTTGTAAACATAGAAAATACGATGAAAAAACTCAAAACCGAAAGGGGACTTGGAAATGAACGAACTAATTAACAGCATAAAAGAACAGATAAATAATTGCAGAAAACTGCTTTCCGTTTTCCAGAATGAAAGACAGCTCTACAAGGAACGCTCCCAGATCGGAGTAAAAGAAGTAATGGAAATAATGGAAAGAAAAAAACAGATATTGACGGCATTTGAAAACCAGAGGGCCCTGCTCCGCAAATCTGAAAATGAAAACAGCAAGCTTCAGCCGGAAGTAATGGAAAAGAAGAAAAGCCTTATCAGGGAACTCGCAGGAACACTGGAACAACTGCTGGTCATAGACCGCGAAAATGAAATGCTCCTCCGCGATATCATGAGCTCTAAAAGTCAACCCCTCTCGGGGAACACTAGTTCAGCGCCCCGGCAGAGGCCGGCATTGCAGCGCCAACTGCCGCTGGTACCCGGCATAGGCGGCATAGCAGTCCCTCAGGCCCCGGCAAAAAAAGCACAGTCTTTCAGTGAACAGATCCTGAATACCGTCCCAGTTCAGACCGGGCCGAAATCAGCGCCGGTTCAGACAGTCGCGGCACAAAACGAAAAAAACACCGATGAAGTAAATGATATTTTCAAATATAAACCCAAAAGTTGCCTCCGTGAATATTCAAGCCCGACACAATTATTGAAATTTGCCTCAAAATATGCCTGATAAGAATCCAAACACCGGCACAATTGAAGCCGAAAAAAATAAGCTTTCTCTCGAGAAAGCTTTTAACGTTTTTCTGGAACAGAGCACAAAGCTTGAACAATCCCATAATGAATTGAAAGAAAAACTCAGGGAAGCACAGCTTGACCTGGCGGATAAAAACAGGGAACTCGCTCTTAAAATAAGTGAAATCGGAAGAATAAAGGAAAAACTCTCGGGAATACTCGAATCCATAACGGACGCTGTCTTCCTTATAGACTCCGAAGACAAAGTGGATATCGCCAATAAGGCAGCCATTGATATACTGAACACTGTAACCGACGAGAAAAAGACTATTCTGGATATGCCTGAAATAGCCGGATACCTTAAAACCCATGATGCAATCAAAGACGCGGATATAGAAATCAGCGTAGCTAAAGAGACAAGATATTATATGCTTTCGGTAATCCCTATGTCCCGTGATGAGAACAATCTCAAATACAGGGTCGTATCACTCAAAGACGTTACTGAAAAAAGAAATCTTCAGAGGAAAGTAAGCCGCGAAAGCAGAATGTCCGCGTTGGGTAAAGTCGCCGCAAGCGTGGCGCACGAGATACGAAACCCCCTCGGCGCGATCGAAGGTTTCGCGATGCTTCTCGAAAGAGATTTAAAAGACAACCCCGCGTCGCTGAAACTGGCATCAAGAACGGTTTACGCCGCGAGGCAGCTCAATTCCGTAGTAAGCAACCTGCTTAATTACACGAGAGAGCTCAGGCCCAGCCTTTATCCGCATGACATAAATGCCATAATAACTGAAGCCATTGATTTCATAAGGCCGATGGCTGAAGACCGTAAAATAACACTGGAAATTGAGCTTGAGGAAAAACCACTGACAGCCGCGATAGATACAGTACAATTCAGACAGGTGATAACCAATCTCGTAACCAATGCCATAGACGAATGCACCGTAATAGAAAACGGCAGAATCAAAATCAGGAGCTATTACGATGAAACTCACATATTCATTGAAATTTCCGACAACGGGCCGGGCATTGCGGAAAACAAGAAAAAACAGATTTTCGAACCCTTTTTTACAATGAAAGAAGGCGGCATAGGGCTGGGATTGGCGCTCTGCCAGAGAATTATGGATTTGCATGATGGCGAAATAACTGAAACGGGCATCGAGGGAAAAGGGGCCTGTTTCATAATCAAACTCAAAAAAGCGGAGGCGTGATTTGATAGACCGTATACTTGTAGCCGATGACGAATTTCTCATAAGACAACTGCTGGAAGAAACGGCATCCAGAAGGAAAATAGATGTTGTATGCGCCTCATCAGGCGAAGAAGCCATTGAAATGCTCAGAAAAGATGAGTTCCAAATGGCTTTCGTCGATTTGAAAATGGGCAAAGCAAGCGGCATGGACGTCCTGCGCTTCTGCAGTGAAAACTGCCCTGAAACCCTTTTCGTGATAATGACCGCGTACGGAACAATAGAAACGGCGATAGAAGCAATGAAACTCGGCGCTTTTGATTTCGTCATCAAGCCCTTTTCGCCTGACCAGATGGAGATACTGATAGAAAAAGGAAAACACTGGCTCCAGATAAATGAGAGGGAGAAATATCTCCAGAAGGAACTCTCCGGCGGCGGCACAACAACTACACGGGCCATCGGCGATTCGCCTCAAATGCAGGAAATCACCAGACTCCTCCAAAGGGTTGCCCCGACAAACGCGTCAGTCCTTATCACCGGGGAAAGCGGTACCGGCAAGGAGCTTATCGCTTCAGAAATACACCGTCTCTCCGAAAAAGGCACAGGCGGCAAGCCCTATATTAAAATGAACTGCGCCGCCGTTCCGGAAAATTTGCTGGAAAGTGAACTTTTCGGACATGAAAAAGGTTCTTTCACAGGGGCCGCGGAACGCAGGATAGGACGTTTCGAGCTGGCAAGCGGAGGAACTCTGCTGCTTGACGAAATAGGCGAAATCAACACGGGAATGCAGTCCAAGCTGCTGAGAGTGCTTCAGGAATCCGAATTTGAAAGGGTCGGCGGCAACAAGACAGTGAAAGTAAACGTGAGAATAATCGCCACCACGAACAGAAACCTCAGAGAAGAAATAACAAAAGGCAAATTCAGGGAAGATCTTTTTTACAGGCTCAATGTTTTTCCTTTATGCCTGCCGCCTTTAAGGGAAAGAGGCAGTGATGCCGTTAAAATAGCGGAACATTTTCTAAAAACCCAGTCAAAGACATTGGCCAGGGAACTCAGCTTCTCACAATCGGCCCTTGAAGCAATAACAAAATACCCCTGGCCGGGAAATATAAGGGAATTGGAAAATGTAATCGAACGCATAGCCATCCTGGAAGACGGCCCCGTGATTGAAGCAAAAGCCTTCCCCCCTGAAATACGATTAAACCAGGACCTTCCCATTTCCGAAAAAATGTCCGCGCTGACAACAGACCATCTCCTTAATATAGCTGAACTGGAAAAACAGACCATCAGAAAAGCCCTGATAAAAACGGGCGGGAACAAAGTAAAAGCTTCCAAACTGCTGGGTTTTTCAGTCAGGACCCTTAGAAACAAATTGAACGAATATAAAAACGACTCCTCAAACACTGACGATTTTTTCAAATCCCAGCAGGACAGCAACGAATAGAGGCATCCGCAAATGGATCAGGAATTAACGGAAAAAGAAAAACTTCTGGAAAAAAACATGGCGTTTCTCCGGGAACACTCTTCGGATATAACGTTCAATGCTGTTTCAACCGCGAACGCTCCTGCCCTGCTGACAGTGGAACTTTCAGAAAACGCACAGCCGTTTTTCATTTATTCCTCAGAGAAGGCAAAAATACTTCTGCACAGCAGAAAAGCCCCCGAAGAGGAAGCCCGGAGACAGATTTCAAAATGGGCGGAAGGTGAAAATGTGAATTTCGGCGGGATGATAACAGTAGCGGGTTTTGCCGGAATGTACCATGTCGCGGAATTATTATCCATGATGAAGGCAGGCGGCCTGCTCTTCATCACCGACCCAGACCCGGCATCATTCAGAAAAGCTCTGGAATATTGCGACTTGTATAAGCTGGAAAAGCAGGGCGTTGAAGTGATTTTCTCTGTCTCGGGAGAAGCATGGCGGATATCGGTGGAATACCGTTCCGCGCTGAGAAACAGGAAAACTCTGGACAACGCTTTTTTTCAGCATCTTTCCCTTTTCCGTGCGGCGTCCAGCCTGTATGTGCCACTCAAAAATGAAATTGACCGGGAACGCAATATCGAAACCATGAACCGGGGCGCAATCGCTAATCACAGCGATGAATGGGAACAGTTCGCGTTGATGAACCTTCCCTATATCCTCCTCAATCCGCATATAAACTGTCTGAAAAACTCTTTTTCAGGAAAAACAGCCATAGTGGCGGCACCGGGACCTTCCCTGAACTCAAGCCTTCCTTATATCAGGGAGATAGCGGACAAATGCGTGATATTCGCGGTAGGGACAGCATTGAAGCCACTCCTGAAAGCGGGAATAACGCCGGATTTCGCGATAGTCGTGGACTGTCTGGCCAGTTCAATGAAACAATTTGAAGGACTTAATCCCGAAAAGACATTTCTCATAGGCCATTATATGCTTCTGCCCGAGCTGATACAGCTTTTCAACGGAAGCATGTTTGTTTTCTCGTGCAATACCATGCCGGGACTCAACTCATGGCTGGAAAAAATCAACGCCCTTCCCGAAAGGTTCACAGTGGGTGGAACGGTCTCCATAACAGCCATCGACGCGGCCCTTTACCTGGGATGCTCAAGGATAATATTGGCCGGCCTCGATCTGGCCCTTCTGGACGATGGCACAAGCTATGCCGACGGCAGCGCATATGAGACCAAAAGGTATAAAGAGATGAAAACCGTAATGGTAGAGGGGAATTACAGAAAAGAAGTATTGACGGAAAAACGTTTTTCGATGTATATCAAGATGCTGAATACCTTTCTCTATCTGGAAAAAGAAAAAAACAAAGATATGGAGTTCATAAACGCGACGGACGGCGGAGCGCGCATAAATCACACTCAGTTAATGCGCCCGTCAGAACTTCAGGGGCTGCATTACGTTTCGCCGGACACTGACAAGACGACGGCAATCAGGAAGCTTTATCACAACGCCGAATTGCCGGAGAGAGAAAAGGTACTTGCCTTTTTCAGAAAAAGCCTGCAGGAACTGGACGACCTGGCGGAAACGGCCGGGGCCGCGGAAGAGGCCTGCAATGTAATGTTTAAAGATGAAGAAAGCCTGAAATATTCAGGAATGCTGGGAGAGGAATTAAGCCGTCTGGATATGAAGATAAAAGAAGAAAACAATGCCTATCTACTGGTAAAAGGTGCGTTGCAGCTGTTACTTATAGATATTTATTCAGGAACAGGATTATCGGAAAAAGAAGAGACCGTGAAAAAAAATAAGAAGTTTTACGGACATCTCAAAGGCGCGGCGGAATGGGTAAAAGGACTGCTCGAAAATACGCTGAATGTGTATAATATAATTTCAAGAAAAAAATAGAAATAAAAAAAGGACATTCACCATGAAAGATCAAATGACATTGAGAGAAACCACTATTTTTGTGCTCGATAAATCTCAGGACGAGTTCAAGAAGCTGAAAGAGGCACTTAAAACAACAAGCGATTCTTTTGATGCCGGAAAAGATACAGAGGGCTTGAATAACATAAAAAGTGTAGTAATACCTCAAATAAGTTCGTTCTATGAGTTCTGCTTCACCATGATAAACAGTTTCGATGATGTAATGGGCCCTGATATCACCGGACGCCTGAAGGAGAAATTTGAGAATCTCGACACCCTTCTGAAAACCCTTACAAATGAAACGGAAACAGGAAATTTTACGGAAATAGGCGATTTGCTCAGGTTTGATCTGACAGATCTGATAAATGAATTTTCCGTCCTGTTTCCTGAAATATCAGAGACTTTCAAAACATCAACCCGCGAAGATCTGAATAATATCTGAAACAGACGAGGCTTCATGCCCTGCGCGAGTTCAAATGAACTTCTGGAGAGGAACCTTGGGTTCCTGAAAAAACACAGTTCGAGCGTTTCTTTCCAGAACACAGTGTCCGCTAAACCCGGGAAAGCATCTCTGGAAGTGAAAACATCAGAAGGATGCCCGCCCGTTTTCTATTGCCGCACAGAACAATCCCAAGCACTGCTTCACAGTTCCAAAGCACCCGAAAAAGAGGCGCAAAGACAAGTAAGCGCCTGGGAAGAAGAAAACAAGAACGTCAACTGGGAAAATCTGGTGACAGTCCTCGGCTTCGGGGGAATGTACCACATAACAGAACTGCTCCGCAGAATAAAACCGGGAGGAACGCTTCTGGTAATTGACCGCATGCCGGACCTTTTTAAGGCTTCTCTTTCATTCTGCGACCTTGAGATACTGGAAAAAATCGGAGCAAACATTATTTTCATAGTATCGGAATCTTTTGAAACAATAAAAAGAGAGTTCCGGCACTACCTGAAAAGAAAAACAAGACTTGACATCTCTCTTTTCATACACCCCGGCATATACAGGACGTTCACCGAAGACTATAACGAGCTCATCGCCATCGTGAAAACGGAAGTAAGAACAGAAGCGATAGACAGAGGAACAAAAATACACCTCGCAGATGAATGGATGCAGCACTCCATATACAATCTGCCGTTCATCCTGAGAAGTCCCCTGATAAATGAGCTTAAAAACAGTTTCAGTAAAAACACCGCCCTCATAGCGGCGGCAGGCCCTTCCCTGAACAGCTCGCTGCCATGGATAAAAAAGATTTGCGGAAAATGCGTGATTATCGCAGTGGGCACTGCCCTCAAACCCCTGCTCGAAGCGGAAATATATCCTGATTTCGTACTTTCCCTGGAATGTGATATCCTGGCAATGAAACAATTTAAAGGGATGGAAAAAGGAAAAATTTTCCTTCTTGCCCCCCCTATAGTCTTTCCTGAGCTGCTGGATATCTACTCCGGACAGTTTTTTACGTTTTCGATATCCGTCCCGGATGCTTTCGATAAATGGCTGAAGGAGCTTAATGCCGCCCCTGATACGCTGAACGCCGGGGGTACAGTCTCCCTGACGGCGATTGACAGCGCGGTTTATATGGGTTTCTCAAAGATAATACTGACAGGGCTTGACCTCTCATTTCTTGATGATGGCACAACTCATGCGTCAAAAAGCATGTATCATGGACAACGGTCTGATAAGGAAACATTAATAAGCGTAGATGGCAACTATAATAGAAAAGTGCTGACATCGACTCAATTCTCGACTTACATATCGATGCTCGGCTCCTATCTGGAGGACGTTTTGAAAAATAGAGACATAGTGTTTTATAATGCGACAGACGGCGGGGCTGTGATAAGCAATACGCGGGTTATAAGTCCGCTTGAAATGCTTTCTTTGGATTTTTCCGCTTTGCCTGGAAACAAAACAGAGTATATTAAAGGGAAATATGACAAGGCATTAATGCCTGATGAAAAGAAAGTCATTGAGTTCATTGACCTCACAATAAAACAGCTGGATGAATTCAAACAGACAGCGGAAGCCGCGGAAACCGCATGTTCTATAATGTTCAGTTCCGAAGAAAACACAAAGCATTCAGGGAGGCTCAACGACGAATTGAAGAAACTTGATCTTAAAATAAAAGAAGAAAACAGCGCGTCCCCGCTGCTGAACAGCACGCTCCGTACCCTGGTCGCGGATTTGCGTTCGGACGAAACAGTAAGCGCGCAGGATAAAAACAGGAGGTTTTACAGCCATCTGAAAGGGGCAGCTGAATGGCTGAAGGGAATATTGGAAATATCATTGAAATGTTACAAAAATAAAACTCAATTTAAAATAAACACAGGGAGAATATGACCATGACAAAAAAAATCATCGAAACCTACCACAAGGTACAGGCGGAAACAGCAAGCCCGGCACAGAGAGTTGTAATGGTTTATGCCGGAATCGTAAAGAACCTTAAACTTGCCATAAAAACCTTCAATGAGACAATCCCAAATAAGTTTGAGATAATCCACAATGCCGTCCAACTGTCTGAAAAACTGATACTTGAATTGCAATTGGCGCTGGACAAGGAAAATGGCGGGGAAATAGCGACAAACCTGGAGTCCCTTTACATATTCTGGAGACAACACCTTTCGGACGCCAACATAGAGAAGGACCCGGCAAAAATCAGAGAAGTATTGTCAATGGTCGAAGAATTGCACAAGAGCTGGACTGTAGCGGAAAGAAAAATGAGAATTAATGACAAGTGAAATTGAAAAAATAATTCTTGAATGGGACAAGTACGCCATTGAAGTTGAAGCGGCAATCAACGGGCGAGACTACAGCAAGTTCCGCAGGATGTTCATAAATGGCGACAAGTGTTTTAAAAAAATCAGGGCACTTATCGAAAAAGGAGAAAATCTGAAGGAGATAAAGGAGAAAGTTGAAAAAACTGTCTCCGACTGGACCAAAGTATCAGAAAAGATACCTGAATGGATCTCGGAAATGAAGCTGGAGTTCAAAAAGAGAAAAGAAACAGCTCAACGAGGTAAAAAACTCAGCGGCGCCTATAAGAAATTCACTAAACACACAGGCACTAAGCTGAGAGTAAAAGCGAGATAGGCTATGGCAAAGAACAATAAAGAAAAAACAGATATGCCTGATGTCAATATAATATCAGGCATAGCTCTTGATCGGGAAAGCGTAAAGCTGAGGTCCCTGACAAGTAAAATAATACACAGCGGAGAAATAAATCCCGCCGCGTCCAAAATACAGATAATAGGAGGAGACACCGATGACGCCAATCAGGAGTCGCCTCCATCAATAATCATCGAAAAGGAAAATGACCAAATATCAAAAATAATAGTAAAATGCCCTTGCGGCAGACATGCCGAGTTGCTTTGTGAATACGAGGAAAACACTTAAAAATCAGGATGCGGACATGAAAAACACTGACAAAGAAAAAATTTACCGCGCTGTAGCTCTGAAATTCATACTGCTTTCCATCGTCTGCGTCATGCTTCAGGGCTGTAATTCCACAAAAATATATATAGAAGAAAAGGAATTGGCCAAAATAAGGATGACCGAGCCTATACTCGTTATTCAGCCGTTAACGCCAAATCCCCGTCTTAACACAGTAGCCGCGTCTCTCGGTAAATATTACAGCATTGAAGTTCCGAAACGCATGAAAGGAACTGTTCTTTATTCGTCCAATATCACATCTCTGAAAAACGCGCAGACATGGAATAACCTTATCAGAAATGGAACTGTCAATACCATGGAAGCCGCGGCAATAGGAAAAACCGTCGGCAGTGAATCAGTGCTGACATGTCAAATTCTGGAGCTCAATCAGTTCCCGCCTTTCAGAATAACTCTGGAACTCCTTTGGATTGACACATCCACTGGAAATATTATAGGAAGGCTCTACCAAGACATAGATCTGGCAGACGCGGACACAAATTACAGGTTCAGCAATTTTGCCGGTCAGGGCCCGGCCAGGGAATTATATGAAACCTTTGCTTACAGCAAAGACTTATACCAGACAGCCTATCTTATGCCTCAGGAATTTTACAGGTTTTCCGCCGCATATTCGACAAAGGTGCTTTTCGGAGATGTAAGCGATACGCCATGGTGGATTTTCTGGCGCTCGATGTGATATAAAATAAATAAAAATAAAACTCCAAAAGGCCTTTAAAATGCCAGGAGCTTTTGTTTTTTTTGAAAAACTCCCTAAATTATTCTTCCAAATATCCGAAAATATTATCAGTTCCAGTTTATTTAACCTGGAATTATTATTTAAAATGAGTTCAAAGAAAAAAAATAAGACCGTTAATTTGTCCCTGAAGGAAGTCTCTTCAATACTTGAAAGTAAAAATATTCTTTTAAGGCCGGAGGATCTTTCAACAGGACTTTCTGCCGCCCTGCAGGAACTGAGCAGCCTTGATAACTCGTCAAAACTCAGGGAAGACGCTATCCGCAATGGAAAAGCGATAATAAAAAACTGGGCGCCGCCGACAGATGAGCAGATTGACAAGATTTTCATCAAGATGCGGGATGAACTTCTCGCCTGAGACACCCATCAGGCTCATCCTCTATCGCTCTCATTGCCAACACATTAAGCATCATATCAATATTCTGCCATAAAAAATTCTTCTCTGGCACAGAACCTGCGAAAATCCTTTTAGAACAAAATACAGTAAAAGGGAAAAACTATGAGCAGAGCTATATATACCGCATCATCGGGCATGGTTCTGGAATTGAAACGGCAGGAAGCAATAGCAAGAAACCTTGCGGCCGCGAACTTTCCGGGCTTCAAAAAGGAATTCATAGTTTCTGAGAACTTCAACAAAATCCTGGGAGACAAACTGAATAGCAATGGCATGACCGGCACCGGAGGAGGCAATGTGAAAATTGATTTTACTCAGGGGCCCCTGCAGGAAACGGACAGAAGACTTGATTTTGCCATCCAGGGCAAAGGATTTTTTGAAGTAACCAGCAAAGACAACAAAACCCTTTACACACGAAACGGTGGGTTTTTTATAGCTAAAGACGGTAAACTTGTTACACCAGAAGGATATGCGGTAGCGGGCGAAACTGGAGAACTGCGTTTTGAATCAAGAGACAATGTCAGTCAGATACAGGTTACCGCGGATGGAATGGTACAGGTAAGACAGGGCAAAGAAACTGACTATAAGATGAAAAATCTGGGCAAACTGAAAATAGTTGACATAGAAGACAAAGACAAACTTGTGAGGGTAACGGCAAACTATTTTGCGGTATCGGACGATGACAAAAGACTCATGACGGTATGCAAAAATGAAGATTATCAGACCATAAACGGCTATCTCGAAATGTCAAATTCATCCCCTATGATGGATATGACAGCCATGATACAAAGCCAAAGGGAGTTCGAAATGGGACAGAAACTTATCAAAATGCTGGATGACCGTCATCAGAAAGAACTCCAGAAACTTACATGAAATTGAAATTTAAAAATAAATCAGGAGAAAGATTATGAACAGAACATTATGGATCGCGGCGAGCGGAATGGAAGCGCAGCAGACCCGTGTTGACACAATAGCGAACAACATGGCTAACGTGAGCACAACAGCCTACAAAAAAGGTATAGCACAGTTTCAGGATATGCTCTATGAGACCTTTGCGAGACCGGGCTCACAGTCATCAAACTCGTACCTGCCCGCCGGAATACAAATGGGTACAGGCGTAATGACCGCCACGGTATCGAAATATTTCGGACAGGGTTCTTTGGTCTCCTCAAGTTCAGACTTGGACCTCGCCATAGAAGGCGAAGGCTTTTTCCAGGTACAGATGACAGACGGCACCTCAACCTATACCAGGGCAGGAAACCTGCACATGGACGCTCAGGGCAAAGTCGTTACGGGAGAGGGTTATACTATAGTAGGCTTCCCCACATTGAACGCGAAAGCCACAAACATAACAATCACTACAGATGGTACTGTATCCTATACCTATGACGGAGCAACCACGGAAGCAGGCAGAATACAGCTGGCACGCTTTCCGAACCCGGAAGGCCTCTCTTACGAAGGTTACAACCTCTACAGTGCTACAGAAGGCAGCGGCAACGCTGAAACAGGATATCCCGGAGCGAGCAGTTTCGGGTATCTAGCTCAGCATTATCTTGAAAATTCCAACGTGGAAATAGTAAAGGAAATGGTGGATATGATTGCCGCCCAGAGAGCTTATGAACTAAATTCAAAAAGCGTGAAAACCGCGGAAGAAATGCTGCGGACAGTAGTCAATCTCAAAGTATAGGAGTAAACAGCAATGAACATCTATTCCATTAGTTTCAGAATGTCGCTTATAGCAACAGCACTGGCGCTGGCGCTGATTTGCGGGACAATGCATTTCGCAAACGCTGATGACGGCAACAGAATACTTAATATTAAAGAATGTATCATTGCCAAGGACGATGTAATCAAACTTAAAGACTTTGTCTCAAATACAGGCATTCTCAGCGAGGAAGAAAGGGAATATGAAATAACCGATTCCCCGAAAAGTTCTCAGACAGTCCTCTCAATCGTGGACCTGGCTTATCTCTTCCAACGCCATGAGTCACTGATGAACGCACGCTTGAGAGGCCCTAAAAATATTACACTCAAGAGGGTTAAGTCAACAGAATACCTGGAGAAGGCAAGAAGGGAAATTCTGGATTTCGTCAAATCAAACCCTCCCTGGAAAGACTGGGAAATAGATATGCTTCTGAATTCAAGCGATGAGCTTTCACTCTCAAGAGCAGGCGCTTTTGACAGCCTGGAAGTAAAAGCTTATGAAAACAAGGGAATGCTAGGCCCTGTAGCGCTTTCCGTCACTCTGCTGGATAACAAGAAAAAACAGGTTGAAAAACTGACAGTCAATCCGGTGATACTCAGGAAGGTCGATGTAATAGTTATGAATAACAACGTCAAAATCGGCGATAAGATTAAGAGAGAAGACCTTAAGAAAGTTCCGGTATGGGTCGGCGGCGACAAGAAAGACTATGTAATGGAAGAAAGCAAATGTGTTGGCTATGAACTTGCGAGAAACATTTCAAGCGGAGACATGCTGCACTCGGGAGACATCCTGAGACCGGTTTGCGCCAAGAAAGGCGACATTATATGGATAGAGTGCAAGTCGGGGGCCCTTTCAGTAAGAATAGCGGCCACAGCTATGGAAAACGGAAGAGAAGGAGATTCGGTAAAAGTCATGAATAACAGTTCAAATAAAATATTTTCTGTAGAGCTTACGGGCGAAAAAGAAGGCGTACACAGAATATAGAAACAAAGGTGATATTATGAAAAAGCTACTGCCGTTACTCGCTGCTTACGCTGTAAGTTTCAGCGCATATACAGACATTTCCCCTTCAGATAATGTAAAACTCGCTCTGAATATGTATTCAAATCAGCGGGCCAGGCAGGTAGGTGACCTTGTAACTGTGACGGTCGAAGAATCCAATTCTTCAAAGAAAACGGAAGACTTCGCCACAGCCAAAACGGCAAAAGCGGATGCCGACATGCCTTTCTTCGGATTTCAGATCCAAGACGCGACAAATATATTTCAGAGATTCCGCAACTCCCTCATAACAGACGCTGAACAGAATATCCCGATAGCTGAATACAAAATCAACGCGTCATCAAGTTTTTCAGGCGACGGTTCGACAAATTCTTTGGACCAGATAACTTCTGAATTCGCGTGCAGGGTCGTCGATGTCCTTGAAAACGGCATACTAGTCATACGCGGCGACCGTAAACTCCTATACAAAAATGAAACTGTAAGTCTGGTGATTACAGGCTTGATCAGGTCGAGAGACATAGACAATTTAAATAAAATCAGCTCCAAAAGAGTCGCCGACGCCCATATTTACTATGAAACAGGCGGAGAACTCAGCCGCGGCACACGCCCTGGCTACGTATGGAGAGTATTCCAGGTACTGAACCCGTTCTAATATGAAAGGATATACGTATATGAACAAAAACATAATAGCGTTGACAGCTCTTCTGATACTCTGCGGACTTTCCGCGGAGCTCACAGGACAGAGCACCACAGTCCCTATAAAAGTCAGAGTTAAAGACGTCGCCCGCATCGCCGGTGACGACGAGACATATACACTGACAGGATACGGCGTAGTCGCCGGACTCAATAATACGGGCGACAGCGACAAAAACCTTATACAGCGCACTATCAGTAACCTGATGCAGAACTTCAATATCATAGTCTCCGAAACCGACATCAAGGCGCAGAACAGCGCCGCGGTCATGGTTACCGCCACAATACGCGGATCAAAAAGAAAAGGCGATCTTGTCGAAGCCAACGTTTCATCCATCGGCGACGCAAGGTCCCTACTCGGCGGCGTACTCCTTCTGACACCGGTACTCGGGGCAGATGCCGAAACATGGGGCATAGCACAAGGCCCCATTACGACAGGAGGCTTCTCCTTCGGAACAGGACAGAATGCGGCAGGCGGCAATGAAGTTATTAAAAATCATCCGACTTCAGGGATGCTGACCAACGGTGTCAAACTTCTGAGAGATGTAGGAAGCACTTACAACTTAAGCGATGTGCTTATATATAATCTCAGGGAGCCGGATTTCACCTCCGCCGTAAACCTCGCAAATTCCATAAATAAAAAGTTCTTCGGCGTGGCCATAGCTCAGGACGATGCCACCATAAAGGTAAGGGTCCCGAACGAATACAGAGAGGAAGACCGCGTAACGTCTTTCATAAGCGAAATCGAACAGCTTTACTTTGAAAGCGATTCCACGGCAAAAGTCGTATTCAATGAAAAAACAGGTACTATCGTAATGGGGGCCGAAGTCAGGGTTTCCAGCGCTGCCGTAAGCCATGGCAATCTCTTTGTAAGTATAAAAAGCGTTCAGGGCGTAAGTCAGCCAAGCCCGTTCAGCACTCAGGGCACAACCCAGGTTATCAACGATACACAGACAACTGTCAAGGAAGAAAAAACAGCGGTATTCGAATTGCCGAATATTACTACTGTCGGAGAACTTGTCAGAGTTCTGAACGCTCTCGGTGTCACTTCGCGCGACATAATCGTAATATTCCACTGTCTCAGGTCGGCTGGCGCGCTTCATGCGGAACTTGAGTCCATATAATCAATTAATCCGGAGACGTCTCATGAGCATACTAACTTCAACGGCACAGATGGGCGCGGGCAGAGTGGATATGCGTGAAAGCGAAGACGTCATGGAAAAGAAAAAAGACATGGCGCTTAAAAAATCATGTCAGGACTTTGAAGGCGTTCTTACTTCAATCATTATCAAGCAGGGCATGAAGTCCGCACAGGAAGCATCCTTCTCCACTGACACAGACGATGAGCGCGACAACGGAAGCAAGCAGTATATCGAAATGGCCAATGAACAAATCGGATACCATATAGGAAGAAACGGAATGCTCGGTCTGGGCGAAAACCTCTACAATAGCCTGAAATCCAGAATGCAGGAGATTAAAAAATGATCCCCCGCAATAAGAAAATCCCCGCAAACGCCATTGAAAGCATTCCTGAAAAAATGCGGAAATGCATCTCCGAGCTTACGGAAAATTCAAAGCTTCTTCAACATTCTATCATCAAACGCGATGTCACCAACGTCTGGAAAATATTGTCCTTTCAACAGGAAAAAATGACCGAATTCGAACAGTACGGCTATATATGGGAACAGATTTCCTCCGACCCCGCCATGAGCAGTAACGAAAATATCATAAAAAACAAAACTGTCCTCTCAGAAGAATTCAAGAACCTGCGCAAACTCAACAACAGCAACGCAACTCTGGTACAAAGCTTTCTCTCCGCCATCAGGAAAGCCATGAAAAAAACAACTCAGCACAATCCTTCACATAATCACGTATATGGCAATACCGGTAAAATGAGACTTAAACAATCTTCACTGATGATAAACAGCATCGCTTAAATTCCATGCGGAGGAACTAAAATGTTAAACTTAAATACAGCGATGATTTCAAAAAAAACGCTTGAAGCCGGACAACGGGAAAACAGCATAACAGCCAATAAAACATCCCAGTCAGGCACTCGAAGCAAGGATGCCGCTCTCAACACGGTTGCGGACGGTGAAAACGGATATTATGGTTCCTGCAATATTTCCCAGTTTGTGAAACATTATGACGAGGCCCTTGAAAAAAGTTTTATGGACTCAGTAAGCGAAAACAGTTATATGCAGACCTGTTTTTCACAAATAAGCAATCTCGAAAATACCATCGCGCCTAACGGCAAAAATCAACTCAATGACGCGGTGCGGAATTTTGCCGCCGCTCTTCAGACTGCGGCAAGTTCCACGGAAGCAGCTTCAGCCAGAACAGAACTTATCGCAAGCACCCGCAAAATCGCCGATACATTCAACCGTGAGTATAATGAGCTCGCCGGACTTAGGGACAGTATCGCCGCGAATAACAATTCAGGTTCAGGCTCCATATCCAACTCCCTTTCCTCGCTTAAAGGCCTTCTCGAAGAACTCCCGGCCATCAATGACAGTATCCAGCGTTCAGCCCAGAACGGTTCTCTCAGTCAGAAGAGCGCTGAGCTCCGCGAAAAAAGAGATGACATTGTAAATGAAGCATCAAAATATATTAATCTGGACGTAACCGAAGAAAGCAATTCTAAATATACAGTTTTCTTCACCGATGAGAACACTTCTTCATCCTGTATTCTTGTGGATGGAAAAACATCTCCGTCCAAACCGGCAAATTACCTGACCATATCAATGAACGTTCCAACAGACGCCAATCCACATTACAGCCCTCAGATAACATTTCACGACAGTTCGTCAGGAAAAGACAGCGCCGTAAGTCTTTCTGAAAAATCCGGCCAGGTAAAGGCCCTGGCCGATGTACGGACATACATAACAGGAAAAATGGACTCTCTTTACGCGTATTCTCGGGAATTCGGAGACGCAAACAGCACAAACCCATGGCGCGCAAACCGCGTTTATTCAAAAGGCGAAAGCGTCGCGTCAGACGGATACGCTTACAAATGCACGACCGGCGGCGCTTCCGGCTCGGCACAGCCTTCCTGGAACAGCATTCCCGGCGCTGCGACCAATGATGGTGGCGCAGTCTGGACCACAGAAGAATTCAGTGCCGTAAACGCCTCCCACATGGAAGGCTACGACCTTGACGGCAACAGCGGCGGAAAAATATTTGATGCAAATTCAACTCAACCCTCCTCCGGTAATATAATTTCTGTCTCTTTAGTCTTTGCATCCAACCCGCGCAAGGCCGCTCTTTCTCCAAATCCCTCAGAAACCAGAAACAGCGACAATGTCGGAAATATGCTGAACACAATGAATAATCCGGAAAGCACTCCGGCCCTCAACGGCGAATCAATACTGAGTTTTCCTGAAAGCTATGCCTCAGCCGTATCTGAGGATCTCAGAAATACAGAACACGCTACCGTTACAAGTGAAAATATCGAGAAAATGTTTCAGAGCGCCGTATATGAAAAAACTTCTGCCGGAATGGATAATGAAATGACAAATATGCTGTCCATTCAGAAGGCGTATCAGGCGGCGGCAAAACTTATTAATGTACTTGAACAAATGTCGCAGACAGTACTGGCGGCAGGATAATATTTAAAGAAAGGATTTTTAAAAAATGAAAAACTCACAGTCTGCAGGAAAAAGCTCACAGGAAACTAAAAAGGGCCCGTCTATTGAATTGTCTGTTGAATTACTCTTCAAAGACCTTAATTTACATCTGCGCAATTACGTTGATGCGTTGAAATCGGTATCGACAAAGGAACAGCACTCTTCATAATAACAGTTTTAATTTATGGTAACTGAAAAAAAATCTAAGCTCGAACTGGAAAAGGCCCTTGTCCATTGCCGCGCCCATCTCGAAGAAGCCATTCGCCACATGGACAGCGAAGTCGCCATAATCATTGACGACTCCGGAAAACTCTGCGGCATACTCACTGACGGCGATATAAGAAGAGCGTTCCTTGCCGGGGCTTCAATGAAAACCCCCGTTTCAGAGATAATGACAAAAAATCCAATTGCCCTCAGGGAAGAATTGAGCAGAAACGAAATATTCTCCCTGATGATGAAAAAACAGATAAGGCATTTGCCTGTACTTGATAGCGAGGGCCGTCCCATCGGCCTTGAGCTCCTGAGGTTTCAATATGATGAATCCACTATAGAGGGCGCCGTCCTGATGGCCGGCGGCAAAGGTACGCGCCTGCGCCCCCTCACCTACGAAAAACCCAAACCCCTTCTCAGGGTCGGCGACGACACTATACTCGACAATGTCCTGAAAGGCCTTAAAAGCAGCGGCATCTGCGATGTCGCAATCTCCATAAATTATCTCGGCGAACAGATAAAAGACCATGTAAAGGACGGCAGCTCCCGCGACTTGAACGTAAGTTACCTTGAGGAAAAAGAAGCCCTCGGCACTGCCGGGGCCCTGTCCCTGCTCTCGCCGCGCCCGTCCAGCAGTTTCCTCGTAATGAACGCAGACCTCCTTACTGAAATAGATTATAAAGCTTTCTCCAGATTCCATAAAAAAGAACAGAACGATTTTTCGGTATGTGTAAGAAAGATAAAAAGCCCCATTCCTTACGGGGTCGTAAATCTCAAAGATGACAAGCTTCAGATAGAATCCATCGTCGAAAAACCCGAATACGAATATCTCGTAAACGCCGGAATATATATGATAGAACCGCATATCATCGACCTCATTCCTCCGAACACTTTTTTCGACATGGTCTCGCTGATTAAAAAAGCCATGAACGCAGGCTCCAAAGTGGGCGCTTTTCCCATATATGAATACTGGCGCGACATAGGTCAGCACAACGAAATGCAGACCGCCGCCATGGAAATGCGCCAGAAATTCTCCCCTCAGAAAAACTGAGCCGACTTGATTTCCTGATTTGCAATTTTCTGTTTTCACATTAAACTTTCCCTCTCAACTTTTAATCTGGAGTTCTGAAAATGCTAAGAGTAATTGTCATCGGCGCAGCTGGAAGAATGGGAAAACGACTGGTAATCAATACTGTAAATTCAGAAGATTTGAAACTCACCGGGGCTGTGGAATTTGCCGCTTCACCCTTTATCGGCAAAGACGCCGGAATGGTGGCGGGAATCGAAAACTGCGGAGTAAATATAAGCGCGGAATTGAAACCGCTCCTGCAAAACGCCGATGCCATAATCGATTTCAGCACCGGCACCGTAATTGAAAACGCCCGACTGGCCGTCGAAGCAGGATGCTCGGTAGTCATAGGGACCACAGCCCTGAAAGAAGACGATAAAAAAGAACTCAAAGCCCTTTCAGCAAAAGGCGGCAGAATAGTTTTCGCTTCGAATTTCAGCGTAGGTGTAAACCTGCTCTTTCATCTCGCCGGAAAAGCCGCAAAAATTCTCGGAGATTCTTACGATATCGAAATAGTCGAAATGCACCACAACCAGAAGAAAGACGCCCCCAGCGGCACAGCCGCGCGCCTGGCTGAAGTCCTCTGCGAAGCCAGAAATTTTGCTTACGATAAAAACGTAAAACACGGACGTGAAGGCATTGTCGGCGCCCGTCCGAAAAATGAAATAGGAATGCACGCCGTGCGTGGCGGAGACGTAGTCGGCGACCACACAGTTATTTTCGCCACGGAAGGCGAGCGCGTGGAGCTCACTCACAAAGCCTCCAGCAGAGACACCTTCGCCAAAGGCGCCGTCCGCGCGGTAAGATTTTTATCTTCCGCCCAACCCGGCCTCTATGACATGCAGGATGTCTTAGGCCTTAAATAAAAGAGCGGAACAATCAATTTTCACTGCTGTATTTTTTGAAATCCTCAGGGGACATTTTTGTCCATTTCCTGAATACCCGTGAAAAATAAAACGGGTCTTTAAAACCGGACATTCTGCCGATTTCAGATACTTTAACTCCTGAATACTGCCGGATAAGTTCCTGGGCCCGTTCTATTCTGAGCTTGTTAATGAGATTAATAGGAGTATATCCCATCCGCTCCTTGAAAACCCTTACAAAATGCGAAAGCGACATATTGGCCTTTTTAGCGAGCATCTCAAGCGAAATATGACCATCAAGGTTTTCCATGATGTATTTCTGCGCTTCATGAAGAGGGTTTTCGCTAACTCCTTTCGCCGCGTAACTCCTGTGAAGGCTGCTCAGAAGTTCAAGCAGAAGGGCATTTCTCTGGATTTCGCCTGTATGCCCGGGGTTCTTCCGGCTTTCCGCAAGCCTGAAAAATATCTGTTCAGAATTATTGTCCGTCTGCCGGAAATAAAGATTATCTCTTTTGAAGAAAGAAAAATCCTTAATGATATAATCTATGAATTTCCCTTCAAATTTCACATACAGGAAACTCCAGTCGCCGATGCTTTTATATGTATGCGCCTGTCCGGGATTTAAGAGCGTCCAGTCGTTTCTGAAAAGCCGTTTTCTCTTTCTCCCCTCCTGCATCCATGCGGAACCGTCAAGGGTCAGCATAAGTATAAAATGTTCCCTCTCCCTCGGAGGACAAAAGATCTCTTTTTTAAGGTAAAAACCTATTTCAAAAACTTTCACCCCCATTCTTTCTGAAATTTCAGTTGTATGGGTGAACTTTAAATTAAACTCTTCTTTAACAGCAAAATAATCCATTAAAAATAGTAATTTTATCCATTTTATATTCAATATCCATGTGCTATAATATAATCATAAAAGTAATTTTATCAACAGAATGAGGATTTTCATAATGTTATTAAAGCATGGAAAATTTATTTTTACTCTCATCGAGCTCCTCATTGTGATAGCTGTCATAGCGATACTCGCGTCACTCTTACTTCCGGCATTAGGCAGGGCCAAGGAATTTTCACACCAGATTGTCTGTTCCGGCAACATGAAAAACCTCTATCAGTCAACCGCCATGTATGAAATAGATTATAACCATATAATACCCATGTATGCTGAAGTTTATAATACGACTCCTGCCGGTTATCCGGGATATTACATGAAACTCACGCGCTGGCATGGTTTCGGAAAACTCTATGAGGACAATTATATAAAAAACGGGAAAACATTTTACTGCCCTTCTAAAAATAACATGCGCAAAGACGGGACTTTTTATGGAAGACTGAGTTACGACGGCTATGGAGGTTCCGCGCATACCTTTGGCTGGTACAATCAGGACAGCGCGAACAGAGTAGAAAATAATTACTGGTTCCGCTGGTGCGAATCAACTTATCTGGAAGAGGCCGCGTCTTCTTCCATCGCGCAAATGAAAAACAGACTGGACAGAAACTCCCCTGACAGATGGCTTGCCGTTGATACATGGGGAGCATATGCGGTTGCCACAGATTATTACTGGCTGCCTCATCCCGGAGGGCTGAATATAATGTTCATGGATGGACATATAAAATCTTATACTTACAGACTTGACGCTTTGAAAATTCTAGGCAGTTTTCCCACTTCTTATACTGTAAATAAAATCATAGGTACTTATAACAACACAACCCCATGAAGCCCCCAAATATAAAAGCCCTTTTCGATGAATTAAAACAATAGGATTATATGGTGTTATAATGAAAAATGAGAAAAGAGGAGATTGGTTCAACGAGGCAAAATTGGGGATGTTCATACATTTCGGGATTTACTCATTGTTGGGCAGAGGCGAACAGGTACTTTACAGGGAACACTTATCCCATTCGGAATACAGGAATCTGGCGGACAAATTCACAGCCCCGCGTTTCAATGCCGATGAATGGGTGCGTATTGCGAAAGACTGCGGAATGCGTTATATGGTAATGACCGCGAAGCATTGCGACGGTTTCTGTCTTTTTGATACTTCGACAACAGATTATAATTCAATGAAAAAGGCGGCAAAAAAAGATTTCATACATGAGTATGTAAAAGCCGCGAGAAAAGCCGGGATACGAATAGGAATTTATTACAGCCCGATGGACTGGAACGATCCAGCATATTTCAGAGGACCGGAAAAAGATACCGAAGGCTTCAGTAAATTTATCCGGAAGGTACATGAACAGATACGTGAACTTTGTACAAATTATGGAAAAATAGATGAATTCTGGTTTGACGGCGACATGCACATGTGGGATAAAAATTCCTATCCCGGAAGCCCGGCAATATGGCAGTCGCAAAAAATACTGAAGATGGTCAGGAAACTACAGCCCGGCGCACTGGTAAATGAAAGGCTCGGCATTCCCGCCGACATACAGACTTCGGAACGTCATATTGGTAAAAAAACAGGAAAAGAGTTTTCAGAAACATGCATGGTGTCACAGCATCGCTGGTGGGGATACATGAAGGGAGACCGGAACTGGCACAGCGCGAAGGAAATCATAGAACAATTATGTTTCGCCGCCGCCGGACAGAGCAATTATCTGTTGAACGTGGGCCCGATGGGAAACGGACGTATGCCATCACGTTTCATAAAGCTGACAAAGGAAATCGGCAGATGGATGAAAACACACGGCGATGCCATTTACGGCGCGGAGGCCAATCCCGGCCTTGAGACCCAGACTTACGGAAGCGTTACCTGCAAAGGCAACAAACTTTTCATTCACATTCTTTACTGGCCTGAAAAAATAATGCATCTGCCGGGAATAAAAAACAACATCATAACGGCAAAAATTGTTTCAACAGGCCGGAAACTGAAAGCGATAAATAATGACGGACATATAATTATCAGCGGCTTTCCGGTAAATCCTCCCGATAAAATGATGCCTGTCATAGAGCTTGAACTTGACGGAAAACCTCGTCTCACGGGATGGGCAAAAATGCATTTGTGGACAGCAAAAAATAAATCCAGTCTCGCAAACTGGGTTAAAAAGTAAAGGCAACAGAATGAATATTACGACATGGATTAAGAACATGGATTTTCTTAAATATTCTCCTGATCTGAAAGGTGAAATGAAAAGAATAAGGGAATTCGGCATATCGATCATTATGCCGCATCTCTCGAAACTTGACGACACGCTTACGCCTCTTTTCAATGCCGCCGAAGCGCAAGGGATAGAGCTTCATCCATGGATAAAACCGGTATTCTCCGTCACCAATTCCATAAAAAGAAAATTGACGGAAAAAGAACTTGCCGGACAGAAAAAGCGTTTTGGCACACCAATATTAAGGGATTGCCTCAATAACAGGTACAATCTTGAAAAAGGACTTGAAAATATTTCGGATTTTCTAAATTTATATCGAGGTAAAATTAAAGGTTTGCATCTGGATTATGTCAGAAACGATAACGCGCTTTTCCTGAAAAACTATCCATGCCGATGCGAGGCATGTCAGGAGCAACGCACAAAATGGCTGGGGCACGGCACCCTGACACTGAAAGACATGAAAAATCCCGCGGTCATATACAAGGAACTGGAAATGCGGAATAAAAACATAACGGATTATGTCAGAAAAGTACGTGCTTTGACTATGAAAAAAGGCATCAGGCTTTCTTTGGCCGCAAGGGCCAATTATCTGAATCAGCCGGATATAGAAAAGCCGCCTGTATATGGTCTGGGCCCCGCTGTTTACGAGGGACAGGACTGGTATGCGTGGGCGGAAGAAGGTTTGTTTGATTTTATATGCACGATGAATTATTACACTGACATAAAAATTTTCAAAAAGGTAGCTGCTGAACACGCAAGACTTTTGAAAGACACGAAGGCCCTTTTCTACAGCGGAATAGGCATAGAAAGTTCCATAGGAAAAGCGTCTCCGGCAATTGCGGAAAACCTCCTCAACGCGGCGGCAAAAACAGGCGCGGCAGGGGTGTCGTTATTCCATTATGAGGCCGTAGGGGACCAATATAAAAAAGTATTGCAAAAAATAAAAAATATTTAACAGAAAAAAGGAGTAAATACCAATGAGCAGAATCAAAAGAAAAATAATTTTATTGGCATTTTTTGTGCTGTCAGGCATCAGTGGCTTTTCAGAAGAAACCGTCCTGCCGGTAACAAATATGGAAAGCGAATTGAAATATACTGTTCACGGAATGAAAAACAAACCGGCAGTATCAATCAGTTCTGAAACGGCTTCGCAGGGAAGCAAGAGTCTATGCTTCGAGTATACCGGAACTGGCAAGGACAGGGTATGGGTTACAATTCCCGTAAAAGCAGACTTAAGCCCTTATAATGTTCTCGCTTTTGACTTTTACTGTAAGAATGACAACGGGGCGAAATTCTTTGCTCTTCTCCATCAGAAAACAGGCATTCCCGGAAAAGAAGTTTATTACAGCGGAGTAATAAAACTGGAGGACGGCAGAGACGGATGGACAACAGTAAAATTGGTAAAAGACAGGACGTTATGTCTTGAAAAAAATCAAAGCGTCCAGGGAGACTGGAGCAAAATCAGCGCCATATCCTTCGGAATCAGAGCGGAAATGCACGGAAAAGCCCTTTTATTTATAGACAACATACGCTTTGAAAAAGGAAACAGCTCGGCAAACATGCTTTACAACAGCAGTTTCGAGATGAGTTCCAATCCCGACGTTCCCGATGGCTGGAGAAGGGATCTCAATCAGGCGCCTTTCGGAAAAGATGTATGGGGCATAGATGACAGGGAAGCTTTTCACGGGAAAAAAAGTCTCCGCATAGGAGTGAAGGACAAATATGTCTCTTCCCTTGCAAGGTCTCATCTGACACGCCTGAAAAAAGATACCCAATATACCCTTTCAGTGTACCTTAAAAGCGACAAACCCGACACTATGGTCAGAATAAGAGCGTCTGAAATAACCCCCTCGAAAGCTGAAGTTTCAGTAGGGACGGATTGGAAACGTTATGTAATTACGGGAAAGACAAATAACCCGGAAAACGGTTCAGTCGCGACAATAACGCTTTTGACTGAGAACGCCGCGTTATGGGTTGACGCCGCGCAGTTGGAGGAAGGTCCGCAGGCCAGTGATTTCGCCGAAGCCAATAATGAAATAATGCTTGCAGATTCTTCAACGCAATCCAATAAAAATATCTTGATAAAGGAAAAAGACGGAAATCCCGTCGTCAGCCTTCAGAAGGCAGAAAAAGGTACTGAAGGAATCAAGTGGGATGCCGTAAGCCCAATGTCGTCGTTCGTGAAATTGGACAATAAAGGAAACTCGGATGAAATCACGACAGCCAAAATCTGCTATGACGATAAAGCTCTGTACATACTGGTCAAGGCACAGGATGAGAACACACAGAGGCTGAAGGAGCTTCTTGAAAAAAATAAAAAAGGCCCCTACGGTACTGATGTGATAGAACTTTTCATAAGGCCAGACCACAGCAAAAACGGATATTATCAGTTTGCCGCAAACGCGAAAGGGGAAAAGCTTCACTGCCGTTACATTGCGCCTAGGGAGAAAGCGGAATGGGAATGCGATTGGGAAGCAACCGGAAAAGTCAATGATAAAGACTGGACAGTGGAATTCAGAATCCCTTTTACATGTTTTGACCCATCTGAAAAAATCGACGACCGAATCGGCGTGAATATCTGCAGGACATTTCCGCCGAACAAATACAGTTCATGGTCTCCATGTTTCAGTCACGGGCTTGTATTCCGCGAACCTTCGTCCTTCGGCGTCGCCGAGGGTTTGGATGAAGAAGTTTCCAGGCACTACAAATACCAGACGGACAATCTGGATTTTTATAAAGGCAAAGCGTCCGCCGTCATCAGGAACAATACAGGGAAAGACAGTTCCCTGAAAATAAAATTCACAACAACAGATTCACAAGGCAAGAAAATCTCAAGCTCTACCATCAGCAAATCCCTCAAAGCTGGAGAAAACTCCGAAATATCAGCAAATTTAAATTTACCCGGTGACGGCATTTATAAACTTAACGCGGAAGCCGTTGACAGTTCAAACAACAGGATATTTGTGTCTCAACCCGTAAGCTTCAGACTTTCCGGAGTTTCTGTTTTCAATCTCTGCGGCACGGAATATAATTTTTACACGTCAGATGAGAAAGCAAGGATAAGGGCCTTTATCGAAAGTGAAAAAGAGCACTGTGATAAAATGCAGATTGAATACTCAATAAAAAAAGACGGCAAATTAATGTACGGCCCTGAAAAATTTACTCCGAAAAGCGGCATAAACGAATGGGAAATACCTATCAAACAATTTTCAGACGGTACTTATCTGATAAGCGCTGTACTCTCGGAAAATGGCAAAATAGCAGCAAAACAGGAAAGTTCTTTCATCAAATGTAAGCCCTCGAAATATGAAGTCAGGATAAATCAATGGGGTAATTTTTTCGTTTACAATATGCAGCCTGTTTTTCCTTACGGTTTTTATGATAATAGCCCGGGAAGCAATAATTTGAAGAACTGGGAAGATATGATGAAAAACGTAAAGGACACAGATTGCAATGTCCACATGGCATACACATGGCTTGACCCCGATTATGAAAACAATCTCAAATCATTTCTGGATATGGCTGAAAAATACGGGCAGAAAATATGGGTACATCTCGGCCCCTCGACGACTTATTTTGAACCCAAATACGCATCCGAGAAGAAACGCTTCGTAAATGAGGAAGACGCTTCCGCGGCCCTTAAACGGACTGTCGAGAAATACAAAGAACATCCCGCCTTATTCGGCTGGTGCACTGTCGATGAACCGGGAAACAAACCGAATATTTATACAAAAGAGCTTCTGGAAAAATATTACAACACCGTTAAAAATCTTGATCCGTGTCATCCATGCGCGCCAAGCCATGTGACCCACATCGGGGATTCCAAAGTTTACGGCAACGCGCTTGATTGTTCTTTTGTCCCATACGGAAATGATATACGATCCGACTGCCTTTTTCAGGAATTGCAAAATCTCGGAAAACCCATAATCGTGAACCGTCCATGTTTCGGAGGCATGGCCGAAGCGAAAAGAGAACCCCTGCCGGAGGAACTCAGGGCAGCAGTATATAAAACAATTATTCTGGGAGCAAGGGGAATTTGCTACTATACCTACCGATGCAGCTCCGATATTCTCTGGAATGAAATTTCAAAAATTGGGAAAGAATTGAAACAGCTGACTCCGGTATTTCTGACACCCGACGATAAATTACGGCTTGAAATAACTCCGAGAAACAGCGAAATTTACGGACTACTGAAAGCATATAAAGGTAAATATTTCCTTTTCACCGTCAACGCCGGCAATAAAGACATCAACGCTATTTTCAGACTTGCAGACATACCTTCATTTTCAAAAGCAAAACCGCTACTCGACAGCGTAAAAGTAGAAGCAAACCCCGTAGAAAAAACGCTCAGTGTCCCGATGAAAAAAATGAGCACGGCTTTTTATGAGATAGAATAGTTTCTTGAAGTTTCAGCGCTTGAAAACATTAGGGTCTCTCATATATTTGGGGAAGCAAAGAGAGACTTTACTATGACCGAAAAAAACTTTCCCGGTACGAAATCCGACTGGTTCGGATTTGATAAATACGAATTTATTTATGACACGCGCACCTGTTATGTCATTGTCCCGAAAAAGACCGCGCCCGGAAAACCGTGGTCATGGCGCGCGCGGTTCTTCGGCGTCGAACCGCAAACCGAAGTGGAACTTCTGAAACAAGGGTTTCATGTCGTTTACATGGATACCATAGGTATGTACGGAAGCCCGAAGCTCATAGCTCACTGGAATGCCTTCTACAAATATCTCACGGAAGAATACGGCTTCTCTGAAAAAGTCGTTCTGATCGGCTTCAGCAGGGGCGGATTGAATGTTTACAACTGGGCCGCCGCAAACACTGAAAAAGTCGCCTGCATATATGCCGACGCTCCGGTTTGTGATTTCAAAAGCTGGCCCGCAGGCAAAGGCAAAAGCCCCGGATGCCCATCCGAATGGCAAAGATGTCTCGACGCTTACGGCTTCACTGAAGAACAAGCCCTGAAATACGATAAAAACCCCATTGATAATCTTCTTCCACTTGTCAAAGCTGAAATTCCACTCCTGCATGTCTGCGGGGACATTGACAGCGTTGTCCCGATGGATGAAAATTCACTGATACTGGAAAAGCGTTACAAGGAACTCGGCGGCAACATCAAAATGATTGTCAAAAAAGACTGCGAGCACCATCCCCACAGTATTCCAGACCCGGCACCGATAGTAGATTTCATTCTGAACAATACTTTACTGAAAGGAAAATCCCATGCTTAGATTCACCGCGTTGATACTGCTTTCACTCGTGACAGGCGCTTCACTCTACGGAGGACAGGTATTGCAGGAACGGCTTAACTACAAAATAATCCTCCCTGACAATTCATCGGCCACATGTAAGTTCGCGGGGCACGAGCTTAAAGACTTTCTGGAAAAAACTTATTCCACCCCTCTGAAACTCAACGGAGAAACAGGGCCCGTAACTTTTTTTGTAGGTATTTCATCGGAAGCGGTAATGCACGGATTTACAGATTTGCCGGACATGAGCGGGAAATTCGGTGTTTTCCATAAGAAGCGCGGTATACTTTTTCATGGATTTGATGACAAAGACGTAAACCCTGAGGAAAGTTTTTATGACTATGCCGGTACGCTTCTTTCGGTTTATTATTTTCTCAATAAATACACAGGAACAGCTTTTTATTTTCCGGGAGAAGCCGGCTACTCAATAACAAAGGAAAAAGAAATCGCCTTTAAAGAGATTTCTGATATTCCCGAACCGTCTTATACAATCAGAGGCTTTTCCCTGATGACAAAAGAATTTTCTCAAAAGGAACTGAATGTATTTTCCCGGCGCATGCTCTGCTGCATACCAGCCTGGGGGCATCAGAATTACTATTATATCTTTATGAACAACTGGAAAAAACGCTTCTGGGACACGCATTCCGAATACTTCATGCTCCGCGACGGCAAAAGGGTGAGCGAAAAATATCCTTTGCACATACCGTGCCTGACAAATCCCGATGTAATCAGACAAACCGCCGCGGACGTAATCGAAGAGATAAACAAGAAGCCCAATATCAAAACCGTAAGGCTCTTCTGCGACGCACCGATTTATCAGTGCCAATGTGAGAAATGCACCAAATCCCCGGAAAGAAAACTTGCCGGAGTTGACGTAAATTCAGGAGAGGAATTTTACGGTTTCCAGAAAAAAGTAGCTGATATTGTCCATGAGGCTTATCCTGAGATATATTTTCTGACACAGACCAAAGGAACATCATATTGCAACCCGCCCGAAATTATAAATCTCGGAAAAAGTTTTACGGTACAAATACTGGCAAACCGCCACTCCACAAATAAAGCATCCTGGAAAGACGCCATCGAGCTGGCCGTAAAATGGAAAAAGGCCGGAACAAGAACTTTCCTTATGAGTTATCCGCGTTATGCCGACAATTATACGAAAGACCTCCCCGTCATCATCCCGAAATACACCTGCGAATACCTCCGCGCCTTCAAAGGCATTACAGAAGGCGCGACAAGAAGTGAACTGCATTTCAATCCTTATTCTTTCAGCGCGCTCAACCAATTCGTTCAGGCCCGCGCCTTATTTGATCTGAACGCGGACGTTGACAAGTTGATTGCTGAATTCTGCGCTTTCGCCTATCCGGGGGCTGAAAAGGAAATGATAAGTTTCTATAATGAGATGGAGAAGCTCTATATGTCCGGAGAAGGCGCTAAACATAACCTGTATCTGGACGCTTATTATCCGGCAAATCTCGAAAAAGTCATGAAACTGCTGGATACGGCTTCTCAAAAAGTGAAGAAAAATTCCCTCTGGTTTAAAAAGCTTTATGATGATTTCAGGGGGTTTTACGAAAAAGCGCTGAAGGAAAAAAACAACGCGGATAAGCTCAGAGAAAAGGCGGACATTTCACTCAAACCGCCTATGATCAAAAACGCGGAAGAACTGCTCAAGTCCATGAAACCTGATCAGTGGAAGAGTTTTTTCTCCGCAGATTTCATGAGCGATTCTCCCGGAGAAGTGGAAAAAAGTTCAGCATCTATCGCCTGCGATGGCAAAAATCTCTGTATCGGCCTCCTTGCCTTTGAAGCCAAACCAGAAGGCATAAAAAGCAAATGCACCGTTAATAATCAGGGCAATATATGGGGTGACGATTGTTTTGAAATAATGCTCGTTCCAAATCCGGCAGACAGTTTCTATTATCAGATCGCCATTAACTCCCGCGGCATTTACAGAGTGGTTTTCAGAGAGAAAAATAAAAAGGAACTTAAAGATCTGCCGGATTTTAAAATTGAGACAAAGGCCGAAATGCTTAAAGACAGATGGATATTGGCGGTAACTATACCGTTATCACAGTTCAAATCCGCTGATTTCAAGCGTCAATGGCAATTAGACATTTTTCGCAACAGGACAGCCGACAAGACACAATTGAGCGGAATAAGCTATCTCGGCGGCAGTTTTCATGATACGGAAACATACCCAAAATTATTCTGGCCAGATGGACTTGCCCTTTGAGCTTGCTCTTGAAATAGAGATAAGCGTCGAGTATAGTTGAAAAGGCCGTAACTTATTTCAGAGGAAGAATATTTTATGATGAAAAAACTTCTGTTCGTTTTCGGAATCGCAGCGGCAATATCGCTTTCGGCACAGGACAACGCCCAATCAAAAGTAGAAGACAAAGTATCCTCCAATCTGCAAAACAGCCTGAATGAATCCAAATCTCCAGTTCAGCCTCCCGACTTCTGGGATAAATTCGGATACAGCCTCCTTTTCTATTTCCCGAACAGGACCCTCGATCTGGGCGATGTCCTGACTCTGAATACCTCACTGGGCATGGGCTTTATTTATTTCCGTGCCACAGATTATCTGCAGCTGGGTGCCGACTGCGGAGAAAAATATTTCACGAAACAGGTCTTTCACAGAAAATATTCTGAAAACTTCCGGCCATCCTCCTATGTGAAATTCAGCAAATTTTTTTCTAAAAATATGCCTTTCGGCGCAGGACACTACAGCGGCTACAGGGCAGGTTTTCTCTGTTTCGCCACATCAGATGAACGCACAGACGAATGCTCCGGCAAAGTCAAAAATTACAAATATGAAAGCGATGGAATACCCTCATTTAATGACGCGGTTTATAAAGACAAGATAAAAGATTTCTGGGCCCTGGAAACAAGCGTATGCTGCGCCGGCTGGGGCATAGATTTGGAAATGCATCCTGTGGAACTGCTCGACTTCGTCGCGGGAATATTCCTGATAGATCTCAGCGACGACGATCTCGGAGGCACGGCAATTTTGCGTGTTGAATAAATCAACTTGTGCCTCGGCATGGTCATATACCAAAATACAGGAAAAAAAATCAAAATTCCTGTTTCAGTCAAGGAACTTTATATCTACGGGTTTGATGTTTTTCTTTCTGTATTTGTAATGGCAGTGTCTGAAAAGGTCAAATTCCGCCGTAATTTGCTCAGTTAATATTACCGGAAGCGCGGTAATATGGCGGAAGTGTATTGGATTCTGCTTCTGCCTAATAATGTGTTAATTTCGGGTATTTCTCATGAGTTTACACACAAAGAGGCCCTTTCCCTTATTGCGCCATTATGTATTGTCCTCATAAAATTGAAAAATTTCATTTGTTCTGGTAGAATTTTCGGCGGCTGAAAGTATAGTCTTTGATTTAATTACAGGTCTGTTTATCCAACTATCTGTATAAATTCGCTTTTTTACGACTCAAAAATATGAAACCCAAGGGTTATTAATGCCTAAGAGAGAAGATATAAAGAAAATTATGCTTATAGGCTCAGGCCCTATTGTTATAGGGCAGGCCTGCGAATTCGATTATTCCGGGACACAGGCTTGCAAGGCGCTCAGGGAAGAGGGCTATGAAGTTGTGCTTGTGAACAGTAATCCCGCGACCATCATGACTGACCCCGAATTCGCCGACCGCACCTATATCGAACCATTGACAAAAGATGTGCTTCACGAAATAATAAGGCGCGAAAGGCCTGACGCTCTTCTTCCTACACTCGGCGGGCAGACGGCCTTGAATCTTTCAATTGAGCTTTTTGACTCCGGCATTCTCGACCGCTACAGGGTTGAAATGATAGGAGCGAAGGCGGATGTCATACGCAGGGCTGAAGACAGGGAACTTTTCAAAAAGACAATGGAGTCGATAGGCCTTGACCTGCCGCGCAGCGCTTCCGCTCATACTTATGAAGAGGCTAAAAAATTCGCGGAAGAAATGAATACTTTCCCTCTGGTAATACGTCCCGGTTTTACGCTTGGCGGTACTGGGGGCGGCATAGCCTATGACTGGGATGAATTTGAAAAAATAGTAAGGCGCGGCCTTGACCTCAGCCAGAATAAGGAAGTCCTGATTGAGGAGTCGCTTATCGGTTGGAAAGAGTTTGAGCTTGAAGTGATGCGCGACAGAAAAGATAACGCCGTAATCGTGTGTACCATTGAGAATATTGATCCCATGGGCATACATACCGGCGACAGCGTAACAGTCGCTCCCGCGCAGACCCTGACGGACCGTGAGTATCAGAAAATGAGGGATGCTTCCCTCGCTGTTATGCGCGCGGTTGGTGTAGAGACTGGCGGTTCAAACGTCCAATGGGCGCTTAATCCGGCTGACGGGAGAATGGTTATAATCGAGATGAACCCGCGCGTTTCGCGTTCCAGCGCGCTCGCTTCGAAGGCCACAGGGTTCCCTATAGCGAAAATAGCCGCAAAACTCGCGGTTGGATATACGCTTGACGAAATACGCAATGACATAACCCGTGAAACACCGGCCTGTTTTGAGCCGACTATAGATTATGTGGTAACTAAAATACCGCGTTTCGCCTTTGAAAAATTTCCCACCGCTGACAGCACACTTACCACACAGATGAAGTCCGTCGGTGAAACTATGAGCATAGGGAAGACTTTCAAGCAGTCCTTTCAGAAAGCCTTACGTTCTCTGGAAGTAGGCAGAGCAGGGTTTGGCGCGGATGGCAAGGATGTTAAATATTCCGGTTTTACCGATGCGGTCCTGCGCGCTGAACTGAAACGACCTAACTGTTTCAGGTTCTTTTATATAAGGGAGGCATTCCGCCGCGGCTGGAGTGTGGAAAAAGTAGAGAAGTTGACTGCCATAGATCCATGGTTTCTCAGGCATATGCATGAGCTTGCCGCTTTTGAGGATGAAATATCAGTGGTCGGCAGCCTTGAAAACCTTATGAAGGATAAAGCTCTTTTCCTTCAGATAAAGGAATATGGTTATTCCGACAAACAGATAGCATTTCTTCTGAAAACCAAAGATATTGAGGTATTCAAAGCCAGGAAAAAACTTGGAGTAATGCCCGTTTACAGCCTTGTCGATACATGCGCCGCCGAATTTGACGCATATACTCCTTACTATTATTCGACTTACGGTGAACAGGACGAGTGCAAGCCAAGCGATAAAAAGAAAATCATGATTTTGGGAGGAGGCCCCAATAGAATAGGGCAAGGCATAGAATTTGATTATTGTTGTGTCCACGCTTCTTTTGCTCTGCGGGCGGCGGGTTACGAAACTATCATGGTGAACAGCAATCCCGAAACAGTGTCCACAGATTATGATACGAGCGATAAACTTTATTTTGAACCCCTGACGTTTGAAGATGTGGTACATATCTACGAAAGGGAAAAATGTGATGGCGTGATTGTGCAGTTCGGCGGACAGACACCGCTTAACCTTGCCAGGTCGCTTGAGGATTTCGGCGTTAAAATCATAGGGACCAGTCCCGGAAGTATTGAGGCCGCCGAAGACAGGGACACTTTCCAGAAGCTTGCTTCCAAACTCAATATCAAACAGCCCCCCAATGGCATAGCCACCAACGTGGAACAGGCTGTGAAAATTGCAGGGAGAATTGGATATCCCATCCTGATGCGCCCGTCTTTCGTTCTTGGCGGACGTGCCATGGTTATTGTTTACAACGAGAAATCACTCAGAAGATATATGAAGGAAGCGGTTGAGGCTTCGGAAGAACGGCCGGTGCTGATAGACCATTATCTGGAGGAGGCTGTAGAGCTGGATGTTGATTGCATTTCAGACGGAAAGACCTCAGTTATCGGTTCCATAATGGAACATGTGGAGCTTGCCGGCATCCATTCCGGTGACAGTGCTTGCATGATACCTACAATGAGTTTGGAAAAGGACGTGCTTGATAAAATACGCCGGCATACGTTTGATCTTGCCAGGGATCTTAATGTCTGCGGGCTTATGAATGTTCAATATGCGGTGAAAGACTCAGAAGTTTACATTCTTGAAGTAAATCCCAGAGCGTCCCGTACTGTGCCTTTCGTCAGCAAGTCCATCGGCGTGCCGCTTGCCAAGCTGGCCGCCCTTATCATGGTTGGCAAAAAACTCAAGGACATAGGTTTTACTAAAGAGCTTATTCCTAAATTCACCTGTGTAAAAGAGGCGGTTTTCCCGTTTGTAAGGTTTCCAGGCATTGACATTGTCCTGAGTCCGGAAATGAAATCCACAGGTGAAGTTATGGGTATGGATTATTCTCCCGGCCTCGCTTATTTAAAAACACAAATCGCGGCGGGAAGTTTTCTCCCTGAAAGAGGCGGGAATATTTTTCTGAGTCTCAGGGATATTGACAAGAAACCAGCGATATCACTCGCCAGGGAGCTTGTTGAATTAGGTTTTACTATCTATGCCACTCGTGGTACGGCTACCGCTCTCTACAATGCGGGAGTGAAGGTGAAGGCCATATTCAGGATTTCAGAAGGCCGTCCGAATGTTCTTGACGGAATGATGGAAAAAGAAATAAAATGGGTCATAAATACTCCATCCACGGGACAGGCTCCCAAGCTTGATGAAATCCAGATGCGCGCTCAGGCTATTTCCAGAGGTGTTCCGATTACGACCACCATTAACGGTTTGAGTGCCGCTGTCGAGGGCATTAAAGCCCTGAAGGACATGGAGCGTTTTGAGATTTGCAGCATTCAGGAATACCACAGGCTGGCGCCTGTACTAAACATATAAAAGGCTATGGCATCTATTTCAAAAATTTCGAAAAACAAGTATTTCAAAGCCGGCATAATATTATCGGCAATTGTTATTCTGCTTGTTTCCATTGTCCTTTCATTCTGGTTTACCTCACGCGCGCTTTTTTCAAAAAATAAACATTTTATTCTCCGCTATGTTGCTGTTGAAAGCCCGGGATGGTGGAATGCCCATTCACAGGATGTCGCCGATATTCTCGGACTGAAAATTAACCGGACAAATCTTTTTGATGTAAAACTTAAAGAGCTCAAAACAAAACTTGAGAAAGAATCAAGTATTGAGAAAGTTACTGTTTCAAGAGTTCTTCCCGATACTTTGAAATTCGATATTATAGAAAGAATACCAAGGGCTTTTCTTGATCACAGAAAGAGCCCGTGGGTCGTCGCTTCCTCCGGCATCGTTATGGACAGAAACTCATGCATGAATATCAATATGAGGCTTCCGGTCATAATAGAATACGGTGGCGGTCCCAATCTGAAAGCTGGAACATATCTGCCTCAGTTAAAACCGGCGATTGATCTTATAATGCTTACTCTTACGGAATTTTCCGACTTCAAGATTTCTGCTATAAGCCTGAAAAACCCTGAAGAGATTGAATTTATTCTCCTTTACAAGGACGAAGTCAAAAAACCTTTCAGGATTGTAATGCCTTCAGACGAACTGGAAAGCAAGCTCAGTGTGCTGAAAAACGCCATTATCAAGGCAAGGCGCAGCGGCGACACCAGAAGAATGATAAACCTCACCTACGAAGGCAATGTCATAATGCGTTGATTTTTCAATAAGGGTCTTTAAATTTTCATGACCATAGGAAATGATATTCAAATTTAAAAACCTGACTAAGTTCTATGCTTTTATATCTTTGTGATATTCCTGGAGGGATTTGACCCCGCCTGTTTTTTTCCCACATGCGGCAATGCCTTCCGCCGAAGCAAGAGCTGCGGCCAGAGTGGTCATATAAGGGATGTTGTATTTTATGGCCGCTTTCCTTATATAGGAGTCATCCTGCTGGCTCTGTTTTCCGACAGGCGTATTGATTATCAGCTGAATTTGCCTGTTCATGATGTCGTCCATGAGGTTTGGCCTTCCCTCGTTGAGCTTGTTGACCCTTTCGGATTTGATGCCATGTTCGGAAAGAAACAGATGAGTTCCATTGGTGGCCTTTAATTTGAAGCCGAGCTTCGCGAATTTCTGGCAAACCTCCAACGCTATCCCCTTTTTGTCAACAATGCTTATAAGGATTGTGCCTTCAAGGGGTAACGGCGACTGAGTAGCTTCCTGCGCTTTGTAAAATGCGAGGCCGTAAGAATCCGCAAGTCCCAGAACTTCCCCTGTTGAACGCATTTCCGGTCCGAGTAGGGGATCCACCTCGTGAAACATTTTGAATGGGAAAACAGATTCCTTAACGCCGAAATGCGGTATTTTCATTTCTTTCAGGCGGAGCTCTGGAAGTTTTTTGCCCATCATCAGTTCAGTAGCCGCACGGGCCATTGAAATATTGCAGACTTTGGAAACCAACGGGACTGTTCGGGATGCTCTGGGGTTAGCTTCCAGCACATACACTTTGCCGTCTTCTATCGCGTATTGTATGTTCATCAATCCGACAACTTTCATTTCTTCAGCAATGTGTTTTGTATATTTGCGTATAGTTTCGAGATTTTCCTCTGGTATGCTGACGGGTGGAATGACGCATGCGGAATCCCCTGAATGAATGCCGGCCAGCTCTATGTGTTGCATCACAGAAGGAACAAAGGCGTCTGTGCCGTCTGCCAGCGCATCGGCTTCTGCTTCCAAAGCGTCTCGAAGGAATCTGTCTATCAGAATGGGAACTCCCGGATTAATCTCGAAAGCATTGTTAACGTATTTTCTAAGCATTTCCTCATCGTATACGACTTCCATGCCACGTCCACCCAGTACATAAGATGGCCTTACCATTAGGGGATAGCCTATTTTTGCGGCAACAGCCAAAGCGTCATCCAAGGTGGAAGCCATGCCTGATTCCGGCATGGGAATGCCCATTTTTTCCATCATTTTACGGAAGAGATCCCTGTCTTCGGCGAGGGCAATGGTATCAGGAGAAGTTCCGAATATTTTTACGCCGGACGCCTCAAGTTCCGCTGCTATGTTCAACGGGGTCTGTCCTCCGAATTGAACGATAACGCCTTCCGGTTTTTCTTTTTCGTATATGCTGAGGACATCCTCGACGGTCAGAGGTTCGAAATAAAGTTTGTCGGAGGTGTCATAGTCGGTAGATACTGTCTCCGGATTGCAGTTGACCATAATTGTTTCGAAACCCTGTTCTCTGAGAGCAAAAGCCGCGTGGACACAGCAATAATCGAACTCAATTCCCTGTCCTATGCGGTTCGGGCCGCCACCCAGGATCATCACTTTTTTCTTTTTGCTTACTACTGTTTTATCAGGGGCATTGTATGTGGAGAAATAGTATGCCGCATTTTCAACACCGCTGACAGGTACGGGTTCCCAGCCTTCGACAATGCCGAGGGATTTGCGTTGTTCACGTATATCCTTTTCCTTAACATCAAGCAGCTTTGAAAGATATTTGTCGGCGAAGCCGTCTTTTTTAGCTTTGATTAAAAGCTTAGACGGAATTTTTTTACCTTTGCATTTTAAGAGCTCTTCTTCGAGTTCTACAAGTTCTTTCATCTGCTGAATGAACCAGGCCTTAATGTGTGTAAGTTTCTGAAGTTTTTCAATCTCAGCACCTTTGCGAAGAGCCTCATACATTATAAATTGCCTCTCGCTGGAGGGTTCGATTAACATATCCAGAAGTTTGTTGAGAGGAAGATGGTTGAAGTTTTTTGCAAATCCCAATCCGTAACGTCCATTTTCAAGGGATCTGATGGCTTTATGGAAAGCTTCTTTGTAGTTTTTCCCTATGCTCATGACTTCGCCGACTGCCCGCATCTGAGTGCCCAGCTTATCCTGAGCGCCCTTGAATTTCTCAAATGCCCATCTCGCGAATTTTACCACCACATAGTCACCTGACGGAGTATATTTTTCCAGAGAGCCATCGCGCCAGTATGGAATTTCATCCATGGTAAGTCCTCCGGCCAGCCTCGCGGAAATTTGAGCAATTGGAAAACCAGTGGCCTTTGACGCAAGGGCGGAAGATCTGGATGTTCGGGGATTTATCTCTATGATCACAACGCGCCCGGTTTTCGGATCGTGCGCGAATTGTACATTTGTACCACCGATAATTTCGATGGCCTCGGCTATTGAATAAGAATATTTCTGCAGCTTTTGCTGAAGTTCCCGACTGATGGTCAGCATAGGGGCCGTGCAGTAAGAATCGCCAGTGTGGACACCCATGGCATCGACATTTTCTATGAAACACACGGTAATTATCTGGTTTTTAGAGTCTCTGACTACTTCCAGTTCCAGTTCTTCCCAGCCCAGTACGGATTCCTCTACAAGTATCTGTCCAACCATGCTCGCAGCTATTCCACGTTTTGCTACGACCCTTAACTCCTCTACATTATAAACAAGTCCACCTCCTGTACCGCCCATTGTGTAAGCGGGGCGGATGACTACCGGATACCCAAGTTCGGATGCGATTTTTTCGGATTCCTCAACGGTGTATGCGGGAGCGCTTTTGGGCATGTCTATGCCAAGTTTTTCCATAGTTTTTTTAAAGGCTATCCTGTCTTCGCCACGCTCTATGGCATCGATTTGCACCCCTATTACTTTGACATTGTATTTGTCCAATATCCCGGCCTTGAACAATTCAGAACTGAGGTTTAGGGCTGACTGGCCTCCGAGGTTTGGCAGGAGTGCGTCAGGGCGTTCTCTGGCGATGATCTCTTCCATCCGGCGCACATTTAACGGCTCAATGTATGTAACATCTGCCATTTCCGGGTCAGTCATTATAGTAGCTGGATTTGAGTTGACCAGCACTATTTTATATCCAAGAGCCCTTAATGCCTTGCATGCTTGGGTTCCTGAATAGTCAAATTCACAAGCCTGTCCAATGATTATTGGTCCAGACCCTATTATCATCACTTTCTTGATATCGTCGCGTTTCGGCATTGGGTTATTCCTTTTTTTCTTGACGTTGTCCGGTTGCCTGTTAAATAAATCTATAGTAAATAGCACTGGAAAGCTCTTTTTCCAGTATTTTGGGATTTGTTGATGCGTTTATTTTTTTCAATTGAGATATCGGAGGAGACGGACATATCTTATCTTGCTATGAAATTATAGGTTTTGTTGATATCCTCCAGCGATTTTATTATTTCAGTCATGGAGGCTGGGCGGTTTTCCGGGAGTTTCGCCATGCATTGCTCTATTATGAGTTTTTCAAATTCAGGGGGAAAACCAAGTCGGGTATCGCTTATTTTGCGGGGGATTTCCTCCATGTGTTTCTGGTAGAGATCCGAATTGCTTTTACCGATAAAAGGAGGCGCGCCGGTGATGAATTGGTACATGGTAACGCCGTAGGAATATATGTCGGAACTGAAAGTTGATGATTCGCCTCTGAACATTTCGGGGGCCATGTATATGGGTGTGCCGACAATGAAGCCGTCGTGGGTTATATTTGTGCCTTCGTTCATGCCTCTGGCAATGCCGAAATCCGTCAGATAGAGTCTGCCGCTTTGAAGCTCAAGCATGAGGTTTTTGAGTTTTATATCTCTGTGGACAATGCCGTTTTTATGCACTTCTTCAAGAGCTGACGCTGTCTGAAGGGCCGCCTTGAAAATTACTTTCAAATCAGGAAGCCCTCTGGTAACGATGAATTCCTCAAGGTTTATCCCGTGTATGTAATCCATGAGTATGTAGGGACATCCATTGTAGTCGCCCATCTTGTAGAATTTTATCACGTTTGGATGTTCGAGGTCGGACATTATCCTGATTTCGTGACGGAAACGTTCCACTATTTCTTCAAAATCCAGTGCGTATCTTGTCAGCAGTTTTATGGCATAAACGCTGCTCCCGTCTTTTTCTATGACCTTGTATATTACTGATGATTTGCCCCATCCGAGACAGTCTATGATATTGAAGTCGTCTATTCTGTCGCCTATGTGAGGTATTTGGTTTCTGGTCTGTTCGGAATTAGCGTTATGGAGAAGCGAGGCCTTGAGGATGTTTTTATTATGCTTATGTATGAGCAGGTTTATTCTTGAGACCAGTTCGAGCGGGTTGAAAGGCTTTGTAAGGAAGTCATCTGCATCGGACTCTATAATTCTTTTGTGCAGATCTTCAATATCGAAGCCTGAAATGAGGATGACGATTGTTTCAGGGAATATGCTTTTTATCTGAGTGCAGAGGTCGAGGCCGTTGATGTCGGGAAGCATGATGTCCAGTACGAAAATATAGACACTTGACTGCTGTACGGTGCGTGTGCCTTCTTTGCCGGAGGCCGGCAGCTTGAGTTTTTCCAACAGTTCCTTCCCGGATTTCGCGCAGTCGATATTATTGAATTTTTCAGAAGCGAGCGCTTTCTTAACTATATCCAGTATATTTTCATCATCATCGACAATAAATATCGGAACATCATCATGGTCAATCATCTTTTCAAGCTCCCCCTGATCGTACGGGAATGTTTAATAAAAACTCATATATGAAATTATGAAATTGCTTTCGTCATCTGATATGCCAAGCTCATGTTGCTTTTTTCTCAGGATTTTTTTCTGGTTTTCAGTGATAATTTTGGCGTCATTCATGAAAAAGAAACTTTCCAACATTTCCTCAAAACTTTTTATTGTCCCGAACGGGGTCAGTTTCAACTTTTTGCGTACTTTCTCTTCTATTTCATACGCTGTGTTTTCTGAAATGCCGATTCGTTCCGCCCTTTTCAGGAGCTCTGCTCTTTCGGGGGGCGTTATAACTTTATCCGCCAGCAGTATGTGGAGTATGTCCTCAAGGATGACGGCGGGCGCGAAAGAGACTTGGGAAGACGGCAGGATGAGTTCGCTCAATTCTTCCGCGTGGGCCTGTGAAGAAAGTATTGTCAGCAAATCCTTGACGGCGCTTTCCGCGTCGGGATATCTGTTGTCCGGCTTTTTTTCAAGCAGTGTAAATATTACCTTGTCTATTTCCCTGGGAATGTCTTTTCTGTATTTGTGCACGGAACAGGGCAGGACATTCATAATTTTATCTCTCAAATCTTCTATTTTCAGGTTGCTGAAATCTGAGAGAAGGAGTTTTCCCGTGAGCATTCTGTAATAAATAAGCCCTGCAGAATAAAGGTCCGATCTGGCGTCTGTATCTTCCATCATCAGCTGTTCAGGCGACATGTAGAGGGGGGTGCCTATTACGGAGTCCCTTCCCGAGAATGTTTCGTCTTCTTCTTTCTCTGAAAGGTCCATAGGAAGGCGTGCTATGCCGAAGTCCGTTATTTTGGGTGTCGTACCGATGCTGAAGACGATATTCTGCGGCTTTATGTCTCTGTGTACCACCATGATGTTGTGCGCGGCGCTGAGTCCGCTTAGAATACCTAGCATAATTCTTGTGGCAAGTCTGAAGTCAAGGCAATTTTCCTTCTGAAGCATGTCATGAAGGCTGCCTCCTCCGAGGTATTCCATTATTATCAGGGCCTCATGATTAAATTCTTCAACATTGTAAACTATTACTATATTGGGGTGTGCGAGCTGTCCGGCGATTTTCGCCTCTCTCAGAAAGTGCTTCCTGAATTCCGGGTCTTTCTGATGGTCGCCGAAGAGCTGTTTTATAGCGACAAGCCTTCCTATTTTTCTGTCTTCCGCCAGATAGACGATACCGAATGCGCCTCTTCCAAGCACTCTCCGTATTCTGAAGCGTTTTTTCAGGGCCGCCGGAAGTATGGAGGATATATAATCCCTTTTATGGGAAGGGATTATTATGGTTTTCTGTGCTTCCTTTTCTTTCATCTTTCCTGCCGCTATTGTTTTGGTATTATATTGAACACGAGCTGTTCGAGGGCCATGCGCGGATTTAACGCGCCTGAAACAAGCTGCTTGTTTGCGTCGAGTATGCTGTTGAGTGATGATTTAATTTCGTTATCGCTGAAGTTCAAAGCGCTTTCACAGAGTTTATATGCCCTGAACGGATGTGCCGATAGGAGAAAGTTGCTTTTGAATTTTTCCTTCAGTGACGGGTTTATGGAATAAAAATAGTTCTTTCCGACATTTCCCGATATTCCCAATTCCTGTGCCGCGCTCTTCACTTTTATTATATCCTGAAAGGCCCTTATCGCGCTGAAGAGTATGCTTATTTCGGGCCTTGATGAAGAACCTTTTTCGCTTCTTGACTGTTCAACGAGGATATTTATTGTTTCGAGGGCTTTTTTCCTGTCTTTTTCGGTAAGTGCCTGGGAAAAAGCCCACGCGAGGGCTTCGGGGGTGCGGCTGCATACGTCCTTGCAGTCATCGTAAGTGATACTTTTTTTCTCTCCGGCGTAGGCGAAAACTTTTTCGAGTTCATTCCTGAGCCTTCCGGTATCGCTTCCCACGGTTTCAGCAAGATATTCCACTGCGACATCATCGATATCCCGGCCTTCCTCTTCGCAGATGGTCCTTATTTTCTGGTGTTGATTTTTCAGAAAATCCCTGTCGTCGAGTTTGAGCTTTTCGAAAAAATGCACTTCGGCGCTTTTGCTCAATTCTTTGTAATAGGATTTCCTCCGATCGACACCGGGGCCGTCGATTATGAGTTTTATATCCGGCGGGAGCCCTGCCTTGATGAAGTCCATAATTAGATCGAAGATGCCGACGTCTTTTTTAGTAGTGGACAGTTGAACCTTGTCGAAGAACTGGAAACTCTTAAGCCATATTATTTTTTCAGGGCTCAGGAACGGTGGCGTTTTAAGAGAGGCGTAAAGGTCTTTCAGAATGTCATCCGGAACGCTTTTGCGGTTTTCGCCGGTTCCCGATATTATTTCAAGGGCCGGATTATCTTCAACATTTTCCCCGCAGAAAAGACGCGCTATTTCACGCGCCTTGCTTTTGATGGCGAACTCGTCATCCCCGCTTATGAGAAAAAAAATTTTCGTTTCATTTTTCATTCAGTATTCTTCAAATTACATTTACCTCTCTTCGCAAACGGAGTTGAGCGAAGATTATAAAAGTCACTTCGTGACCCCCGGGATAAATTTTTCTTTTCCGCTCATTGAGGCGATGCATTCGACGAGGAGTTTAACCGCGCCTTCAACGTCTCTGATATCGCATGTTTCAACGGGCGTGTGCATGTAACGGTTCGGTATGCTTATAAGTGCCGTCGCTACGCCGCCTCTGGACATCTGGATTTGGGCTGTGTCTGTACCGCCGCTGGCCCTGAAGCCTGGGGAGTCCTGAAATTTTATCTTGTATTTTTTTGCGACTGCCCTGAGTTTTCTGCCGAGTACCGGATTGTTGTCTGCGTTTCTCGCTAGGATGGGGCCTTTGCCGAGAAAAACCTCCGCGAGTTGTTTTTTATCGACATTGGGTATGTCAGTGGCAAAGCCCACATCGATGGCGAAGCCTATGTGTGGGTTTATCCCGTAGGCGCTGGTTATCGCGCCGCGCAGGCCGAGTTCTTCCTGTACTGTCCCTACGCCGAAAACAGCTACATTGAGCTTTCTCGAACTCAATTCTCTAAGTGTTTCCGCAACCACGAAAGCACCTATTTTGTCATCCATCCCCTTGGACTTTATTTTATTTTTGCCCAGTTTCGCGTAATTTGATTTTACCGCGACGGGGTCGCCTATGGTTATGATTTTCTGAGCTTCTTTTTTGCTTTCCGCCCCTATGTCTATCCAGAGATCTTCGGGGTTCATCACTTTTTCTCTTTCGGACGGCTTAACTATATGGATGGGTTTTTTGCCGATTACGCCTGGGATTCTGCCTTTTTCCGTGAGAATTTCGACTTCCGTTCCCGGCAGGGTCAGATTGTCTATTCCGCCGACGACTCTGAAATAAAGCAGGCCTTCTTCCGAAATATGCACAACCTGAAAGCCGATTTCATCGTAATGTCCTGCCAGCATGACTTTTGTTTCCGCTTTTCCGTTCAGGATACCTATGGTATTTCCTGTTACGTCCGTATACACTTTTTCCGAAAAAGACGAAAGGTATTTTCTGTACAATGCGGCTGTTTCCTCTTCAAAACCTGAAGGGCCTGAACAGTTCATCAGCTCTTCTAGAAACTTAAGACTTTTTCCCGTTAACATACTTATTTATGCTCCTCTGCTTGAATTTCCATATATTAAATTCAATATATATCACAATTAAAATATTTACTACCTGCTTGAGGAGATTATACATGACATTTGATGAGTTGAAAGAACATGGCGATGAGGCTAGAAAACGGATGGAACACCTTGAGAAGTTCCTGAAGATAAAGGAAAAGCGCGCGGAGAAGAGCGATATAGAAGAAAAAATGTCCGCTCCTGATTTCTGGGACAGCCGCGAGAAGGCCCAGGAATACATGATAAAACTCAGCAGCAGCAAGCATGTGATTGGACCTTTTGAGAAGCTTTACAGGGACCTTGAGGATTTTTCCGCGCTCATAGAACTTGCTGCCGAAGACGCGGACATGCTCAATGAAGCTGAAAGCACATGGCAGACTCTTTCCCAGGACCTTGACAGACTGGAACTCCTGAGTTTCCTTTCCGGCAAATTTGACGGCAATAACGCTTATTTCACTGTACACGCCGGAGCGGGCGGTACCGAGTCGTGCGACTGGGCTTCCATGCTTATCAGGATGTACCGCAGGTGGTTTGAGAGAAAAGGTTTCAAGGATGAAATCATTGATATACAGCAGGGTGAAGAGGCGGGCATCAAGAGCATAACGCTCAAAGTTGACGGAGAATTCGCTTTCGGATATCTGAAGGCTGAACGCGGTGTTCACCGTCTTGTCCGTATTTCGCCTTTTGACAGCAATGCCCGCCGTCATACCTCTTTTGCTTCGGTTGACACCTTTCCCGAAATAGGCGATGATATCGTTGTGGAAATCGAGGAAAAGGATTTGAGGGTTGACACCTACCGTTCGAGCGGGGCAGGGGGACAGCATGTAAACACGACTGACAGCGCGATAAGAATTACGCATATTCCTACAGGCATAATAGTTGCCTGTCAGGCTGAACGTTCACAGCACAAGAACCGCGCCGCGGCCATGAAGATGCTTCAGGCCAGGCTTTATGAGCGTCAGGAACAGGAACGCCGCAAAGAGGCCGATGAGATGAGAGGCGAAAAAACCGATATGGGCTGGGGCAATCAGATACGTTCTTATGTTCTTCAACCCTACCAGATGGTCAAGGACTTGAGGACAAATGTGGAAACCGGCAACACCGGAGCGGTACTTGATGGTGAAATTGACCGCTTCGTGAATGCCTGGCTCAAGGAATTCGGCGGCAAATAAAACTTATTTGTACACTTCGTCGAAAAGGATTTATTTTTATTCCAGTTCATCATTGAAGAACGCGTCATCCGCCAGACCTTTTTTTCTCAGGAGATTCCGCATTTTATAAACTTCATATTCGCAATCCCGAAACCTGTTTCTGTAGAGCCTGGATTCTCCGGCATTCATTTGCAGTTCGCGCAGAATACGTGAATACGAATTTATCTGTCTCAACAGGAAACCCATCCTGTCTTTTTTCCTCTTGGAAAACCTTCCGCTCTGCGATGCATCCCGGCAATAAAACAGTTTTTTCTTTTTTCTGTCCTTTTTCATTTCACGTTCCCCTCTTTTTGTTAAAATTTCCGGAGAACGCCAATATAAAAAAGGCGTGCCCCAGTCGCACTCACATGGGGGTAGTAGCATACCCTACAAAGAATACGATGAAGCACGCCACGCCGTTGTGGCGTACCATCTGACATTGTTTCTTTGTATGAATTCGCTACTTTTCCACGTGAAACACTTGCCAATGGCAGTCAACAATTTGAAATTTTAAAACTATTTTTAATCTATATGAAAATTCCTTTTTCTTATTTTGATAAACTATAATCCGTCAACTCTTCATCCGCAAGAAAAAACCACAGAACACACGGAACACTCGGAAAGGAAGAATTCTTTTTGATTTCTCCTCACTTTTTCTGTGTATTCAGTGTGTTCCGTGGTTCTCTCTTAAAAAAATCTTCATATTTTTTCAGATCTTGAAAATGAGTTCAAAATCCTTGAAAATCTCCGCGTTTTTTTAACTTTTTCCAAAAAAAATTTGCGAATTTCAGCCTTTTTTGTTTGACGCTTTTTTTATTGATATGAAGGGCGCTTTTTGGCGCGGAATTTGTAAAACAATTAAAAATTTCTGTTGCAACGAAGTGAGCAACAGTACGGAAAATCCAGAGGATTTTCTCGAAGTGCAGGTACCCTACCTGCAAAACAAAGGAGTGACTGAAATGTCAAACACGACCAGAATGATTGGAAAAGTTTCCACATCGGTGGGAAAAAACGGAAGTACTTACAGTGCCACTTATCTGGTGGCGGAACACGAACTTCACATCTATGAGCCTGAAATTTATGACAAGGCTTTATGGGCACCGGGGGACTGCGTGGTTACGAGTTACACGAAAGAAGCCGCGGGGCCGAGATGGTTAGTTACCATTAATGCCGCGCCTCGTGAAGAGGGCTACGGAGCTTTCAGCACAGGCAATCCGAATGACTTTGTTGAAAAAAGTTATGACGTTTCAGAAGTCTTTTTTTACGCCTCATGGTGGGGAGTGAGGAAAGCCAGCACGAATGACGCTAATTCAAAGCTTCTCAACATAAACGGAGAGCCCTGTGGTGTCGGCGATTTCCTTTTCAGAAACGCAAGCAAGACGAACAAGGGCAGCGCGGATTATTCCAAATCCCCGTTTGTAACATCGGGAACTGAACTCAGCACCTCCATTATAGACCTGCCCATCAGGACAATGATCTATTCATGTGCTTTTTACTCCAGAAACAACATAAACAGTTTTGTAGGTTTTACCGGAGTGAACGGCGGCTTTTCCTCGAAATGCAGGCCCGCCGAAATCACTCCCGGTAAATGGAAAGTCATTGACCAGACCCTGCGTAATTCAAAGGAGAAAAACGGCAAAGTATGGGTGAAGGTCTCCAGAAAAATGCTTCTCGCCCCCTTCAATCTGAAATGGGACCCCGACAAAAACGGCGGCAACTGGAAATGGTGACGGAGTCACTTTTATTGTCTTCGTTCAGCTTCGCTTACGAAGGTGACGGAGTCACTTTTATTATGCCGCTCACTTACGTTGTGGCAGAAAAGAGAAGACGGTTTTGACGACGCAAAACCCTCCACGTCAAATATGAAATAAAGTCTTATCGTAGGAGGGTTGCGCTTCGTCGCAACCATGAAAACAATAAACGGGGCTTCGCCCCTAGTATTAATCTAATAAAGATGCTATAATAAATAAGGAGATTTGTAATGAGCGATATAAATTATAATCAGGAGACAATTAATCAATTTCTGGCTGGATGTCAGACCGACGAAAGCGAGGATATGCACGATCCTTGTGAACCGTTGGACAATGACCCATGTTCTCCGCTTGATGATCCTTGTGAACCATTGAATAACGATCCCTGCGTGCCTCTGAACAGTGACCCGTGTGAGCCTCTTGACAATGCTCCATGCAAACCTCTTGACCGAAACGTTCTCAGGGGGTGTCCAATGATGAGAAAAAAACAGAAAAAGAGTGAAGAGACAAAACCCAGTTTTGACAGATGGAGCATATTCCGGGACAAACATATGCCATATGCCGATGCATATCCTACCATGAATAGTACATTAAAAACATTAGCCGACAAACTTGGCTTAGATATGGATGATGCTCTAGGTGAAAATGGATGGTTAAGAAATGAAAATGGTTATAGCGTGAGTATTTTCGAAAAGCGAAAAGTCTATAAGGTGCCTAATATTGTATTCATTGATTTCGGGCTGGCTGCCTGGTATAATTACAATCCGTTGGGCTTCATAGCGGGAACGGATCTTTATTGGACTAATTATGAACGTGCGCGAAAAGAAGCAATGGAATATGAAAAAGAGGATTTCAAGCTTGTAACAAGTTCAGATGTTTCAAAAGCGGACGTGGAAAATCATTTGAGAACTAAAGGCATATATGTATATATTTTTTCAGGACATGGAGTGGATGAAACACCGGGAGCTCTAAAGACACTAAATAAAGAAGGTATTTTACCAGGAAGATATACTCCATATAAAATCCAACACATGACTCTTTATGCGTGTTCTTCTCTGAAGAAAAATGTATCTCATGCTTGGGCTATGAAAGAACCGGCAAATAAATCTTTATGGAATACTAATATTTCCTCCAAGGGTTGGGTTACAGGTTATATTGAAGATACAAACTTCCTTATCTCTGACGACATTTATAAAAAGACAATGTACGGAAATACAGATTTGACATCTTATAAAGGAGGAAATGACTATGATTACAGAAAAAAGTAAAACAATAAATTGGGGGCGCGTAATATTTGTAGTGGTTCTTATTGTGGTATTGTTTTTTTCTTCCAATGTCTTTTATAAGCCAGTACAAAAATCAGCAAGGACATCTACAAGAAGCAGGATGCTTGCTTTGCATACAGCGTTGTTGCAATATCGGGAAGATGAAGGTGTTTTTCCATCTGGTACGGACAAAGAAATTATTTCCACGCTGATTACACGGCGTAAAGAATACAGAAAAGGCAAACAGTATGTATATATGGAAATCACGATGCCACATAAAAACATTTTTGGTCAATACCGCACCTATCCTTCATTGGATGGAAAAGGGCGTTATCTTGATGCCTGGGGAACTCCGATAACAATCATGATAAAAGGGGATGCGGTCATTCTCCATTCATTCGGCAAAAACAGAAAGGATGATAATGGTAAGAAAGATGATATTGTCTATATAAACGGAAAATTTATAGAAAATAATTCTTCTGAGAAACACAACCGATTATAGCGTCCCCATTTTATTTTTATAAAAGAAGGAGAAGTCAATCGTGATTGGAAAAAATTTGAAATCCCTTATCAGAATGCAGTTGTTTTGACAGGTGAAGATTTTATAATAGATCAGGGACTTACAGGTAACCTCTTAAGCAGTAGTGCAAACGTTTTTGTTTCCGGCAAAATTGAAGTAAAAAAAGAATATACAAAAAATAGAGAGGAATGTTTTCGCTGTAGAAATATTAACACGAAATGGATATGGTTTGATGATGTTGATGCTAATTCTTTTCCTGGAATTGCAACTTTGAAAAGTGAAAGTAAAAATGTTTATCAAAATGTAGAGATGGATTTCTTGGGAATTTTCTCGGCAACCCTTGAAGGATATGTCGATTATATGGAACCTTTTACCAGAACTGATTTTAAAGTGAAAATATATTGGGAAAATAAAAATACGTCAGTTGGTGATTCGTTTATAAAAGAATAATTTAGTCAGGAAAGATTTATGACTTTAAAAAAAACAATCATGTTTTATTGTCTTGGATTTCTAATATGGCTTTTTTTAATTTCAAGCAGTTTATATATCTTTTTTAATGCTGACAAATTTGCTTCCAGATCATTACATGTGTATGATAAAATAGAAGACCTGCCCATAACAGGGATATACTTATCTGAATTGTCCGATTTCCAAAAAGTTTATGAGTTAATAACTCATTTTAGATATACAAAATACATAATTTGGGGAACAACTGATAAGGAAAAGTTCTACAAGTTCTGTAGAAAAAACAACATCATATCCTTCAGTAATTCCACAACAAAAGATATATCCTACTGGAAACAGTTCCTTCCGGAAAAATTTAAAGCAGTATATCCTGATTTTGGGCAAAAAGAGGATGCGTATACGGCTGCAGGCATTTTCGGAAAATATGGGATAGAAATCATTTTACGAAAAAGAGATAATGTTTTTCTTCTGGAACTTTTAAAATATCCTGATAAGTGATTTTCTAAATAGGCCTATGAACGTAAAAAAAGTAATCGTCTCGGATTTTGATATGGCTGTTTTTAATTTCAAGCTGCTTCGACATTTTTAAACCCTAACTCCGCTGGGATTACGTAATATTTTCCTATTTTTCTTTTTTTTGTATTGATTTTGGGATTTTTTCTGATAAA
>Ga0154588_1204_pt1 | contig 58477 bp, 39 predicted proteins | sample RifGroF2_FD_116017 | JGI IMG/M metagenome (GOLD analysis project Ga0154588, IMG submission 116017) | Lentisphaerae bacterium GWF2_44_16
CATCTTCCATTTTGTATTCGCCCGTATAGCTCGCAAGAATTTTCCGGTCCAGTTCTATAGCCTTGTGAAATACCGGAAGCACCGTCTTGCCTTCGAAAAGTATTTCCGCAAGATTTCCCATTATCATGGAAACTGACGCGTCTTCGAAATTGGAGAGTACCGTAATACACACGTCCCTGTCTATAAAACGGGCAATGAAAGAATTACCACCGCAAATGCCCCCCTCATACATGTAAACTCTGCCATATTTTGACTGTTTGTAAACCCAGCCGTAACAGAAAAACGCATCAGGCCCCGGCCCCGCTATGCCGCTTGTAAAAATTTCCTCCATTGATTTTTTTCCGGCCAGTTTTTCCGTATATAAAATTCTGTCCCACAAATAAAGATCGCCAACCGTAGAATACATATCGCCCGAACCGAAAGGCACTGTCATATCTATGAAAAGGGCCTTTTCCACTTTATTGAAATAATTAAGCCGGTAAGGATACGCCAAATTCTCTATTATACTGTAATTGTCTTCCACCCCGGTATTGTTCATTCCTGCGGGAGCGAGTATATGTTTCCTTAAGTATTCAGGATATTTTTCTCCTGAAACTTTTTCAAGGATATAGGCAAGTATTATGTAGTTTGAATTGGCATAGAGATAACGTGTGCCCGGCTCGAAAAGAAGTCCAACATCCTTTATGATGGCAATGTTTTCTTCGGGACTGAGAAATTTTCTGCCGATAGTCATATCAAAATCAGGAAAATTACAGAAATCAGGAAGTCCGGAATTCATGCGGAGCAGATCTTTTATAGTCATTTTGTCGCCGTACTTCATCTGCGGAACATACTTGCTCACCTTGTCATCCACGCTAAGCTTGCCCTGTTCCTGCAACTGCACAATACCCATAGCGGTAAAAGCCTTGGTCATTGAGGCAATTCTGAATTTGCATTCCGTATTATTAGGAACACCGAACTGCCAGTCAGCTTTGCCATAGGCTTTCTTCAAGACCAATTCGCCCTTACGCGCTACAAGAACGGCCCCTGAAAATCTGACATTATCAGCCCATACTTTCATATATTCATCCATTTTTTCCCCGGCTTCTCCATTGACAATAACTTCATCCGAAGCACCAAGAAGAAAAAAGAACTGGAAGAAAAAAACAGCAAACAACATGACGGCAAACTTGATTTTCATGGGAAATCCTTTCTGAAATAAAAAAGTCCGGAAGCTAATAATACCCTGCTCCCGGACTTTTACAAACAATCAGGCTCAATCGTGCATTACGGCACAGTTGTCACCCATACGTCAGGTTCCTGTAACATTGATTTTCTGTACAGATAAACTATACGATTCCCTTTCGGTGAAAAGGCAGGCTCGGAACCCTGTATGAATTTGGATTTTTTCCCTGAAGCAACGTCATATGTCATAAGATTGCTTTTGATGTTGTAAACGATTTTCGAACCATCAGGCGAAAGCGTCCATGAATTAGCGTCATTTATGATTTTCACCTTCCTGGACACCAAATCATAAACGGCAAGCTGATTGTTCGATACATGCGCGAAAAGACCATCTGAATTAAGGGTCATAAAAATCTTTTTGCCATCGGGGGAAGCAAGAGGACTTTCAATAGAGGGGGCAACGGAATAGCCCATAGCGTTATGGTTGAGGACGCATTCATTTTTAGAGCCGTCAGCTGACGCCTCCCAAAGGTCTCCATCCTTCGAATAATATATTGATCTTCCATCAGTACTCCACGAAAGTTTTTCCATAGAGCCTTCGGCCTGCTGTTTGCTAAGGTTTAAAATCTTTCCGGTGGCAGTATCACAGACCATAAGGTCTTTTCCTGATAGATATGCCAGGAGTTTTCCATCAGGCGAAAACACCGGGTTCTGTCCTCTTCCAACAACAAAAACATTATCATCCTTCAGTGAAATCACGGAAACCTTATTATCTTTCGCAGTATAAGCTATCTTATCGGACTGCGGCGACCAGCTGTAATATGAGTTTTTAGCGGTGACGGAGGGCAATATTTTTTCTGTTTTGTTATTCAAATTGATGAGGACTATTTTTTCACCGCCCTTGCGTTTGGAAATATACGAGACAGTATTTCCATCAGGCGACCATACGGGATTCGAGTCTATGAAATCATCATCCGTAAGGCGCAATGCACCCGATGAATTTGTTGTGAACGCTTCTGATTTTCCTGAAACGATTTGCTTTTCGGCGTACTTCTTTTCCGCTACGGGAACAGAGTCTCTGCCCTCACACGCATCCTTCAGCACGGCTATCGCGTCGGCAATTTTTCTCCTGTAAATATTATATTCATCTTCCTTCCATTTGAAAACCTGTTCCTTGTTTACATCAAACTGATTTGTTTTCATATCAGTCGCTTTCAGCCGCTGATAGTAATAAAGGTAATCCGGCATTATCCTTTCCTTCAAATCATCGATAATAGCCTGTCCGTAAGCGGAGGCTTTCCTGGAGAAAGGCGTTTTAAGGGCATTTGCTTTTTCAATCCATTTTTCAAGAGTGGCGAGATAAAAGAAATCCAGCCTGCCTTGAGTGGCCTCCTCCATTCCGAGAGTAGATATCGGGCCATTCGGGCCGATGAAAGGCGGAGCATCGTTCCAACAGTCGAAAGAGGAACCATCAAGAGGATTGAAAGGGGCCCGCGCGGTATAGTTGTACCACTCCTTGATAGCGCCCCTGTTTCCAAGCCGCCAGTCCACGAGTCCGCAACGAAAGCGCTGTCTGCCCCATCCGTAAAACCAAAGTTTTTTCTTTGCCTTGTGTATTTTTTCGACGACGCTTTCAGTCATGCTTACGGCATTAGGTCCGACAATATCGGCTTCTGTCGTCACCATCACATCCGCTTCCTGAATCATGTTAGGCAAAGTTATAAGCACTGCCTCCGGGACTTCTTTCTTTATCTGCGCTATCATTTCTTTTCCCAGAAGATATCCGGGCATCCCCGTGTGAATTTCAGCAAAAGTATAAAACGCTATATCAGGCCAGCCTTTTTCCTTTTTCCGGGCAAGCACTTCCTTGATTTTCTTTATGAAAGGCGAAAGATCTTTATCTTTGCTTTTTCCTTTGCAATAATTCTCCAGCAGACCAAGCATCTTATAATCTCCGAAAACACCATATCCCCTGAAACTGTATTTTTTGTATAACGCCATGAATTTATCAAGGTCTTCATCCGAGGCATTATAATCAAAAAGTATTGTCGGCGCAATCAGCTGCTGTTTCATGAAAGCCAAATCTTTCTCTATCCTCTGCCAGCGCTCCTCATTATTGAAAAGCAGTTCACCATAAATTTTATATGTATTATCCGCATAATAAAGCCATACTCTCTCGTCATCATCGGCATAGGTTTCAAGCTTGAACGGATATATTTTGACTTCGAGATTAAGCGCCATCGGCTTCCCTGCTTCAGGAGAAATTGTTATTGTTCCTTTGTATGTACCGGGCGCGGCATTCTCCGGGGCTGTCACTGAAAGTATATACTGCCTGTTCATGCCGTTCATATAATCAAGTGGTTTATAGTCCATCATGAGCAGGGGCACTCCTCTGTATTCGGGTGTACGGCGCATGTAATCAAGCGGCTGAAGCATGTAACGAATCCATTGAAGTTTCACGGCATCTTTCTTCAATGTGTTTCCATTGGCATCCTTTAATTCTCCCGCTTCGACCCTGACATTCTTCATGTCTTTCAAAGGATGAATGGCAAAAGAAAGTATTTCTCTCTGTCCCTGTGCCATAAACATGTTCAGATTTTTACTGATTTCGCTTTTTAACGGAACAGACCCCGGCAGTATCGGCTTCATAAAATCACGCACAAACGGGACATATCCGGAAGTCTTGAATTCATCAGCTATTTCAGGCATCAGTTTTTTATCTTTGAAAACGCTTAGTTTTGTCTGTTTGATAAACTGCCTGCGTCTTTCAGTTTCTATTTTAGCTATCTCCTTTTCACCATCCTCAAATTTTGCCAGAGAACAGATGATTATAGCGTTGATCGGAAGGACCGCATTGCTTTTGGCCCCGTCGTTTTTCTCCGAGAGCGGCATAAAAAACTGAATATCAAGATGTCCGTTTTCAGCCTTTCCGGTCAAGCTGTAAAGAAACGCACTCTGCTTCTTTACATATTTTTCCCATATCGTCTCCACTGTCCATTTTGGGGTGTATTCATAAGAATCGTCAAACTCTTCAAAAAAACGTTTTCTGAAAGTTTTCAGAGTGTCAGTGTTCTTAATCTTTTCTTTAGCTCCGGCACTTATCACAAAAGGAATTATGTCGTAAAATCTGTTGAAACAGAACATTCCCGAATAAACCCAGATTTTATATTCCCCGTCCGGCAAATCAGTTCTGAACGTCAGAGGGTCTTTTCCGCCGCGCCAGAAAACGCAATATCCGGCAACGCTGTCCGGGACAGGAGGACTGTTCGGCTTATAAAGCCTGGCGACAAGACTCTCGCCAACTTCCCCGCGCGTACCTTTATGAAGCCAGCCATAACCTGTTTTATCATTGTATAATGTATTCTGAGTTATATGTATAGCATCCTGAAAAAAAGGTGCTTTCTCATGGGCCATCTGAAAAAAATATACTTTATCCTTATCCTCTCTTTTCAGAGCATCCTCTGCTAGACTTTCAGGAACAGAGAGCAGCAAAACTAAGGAAGTCAAAACAGCGGAATGGGGAAATTTTATAAATTTCATTACAGAACCCTTTCATTATTTAATTGCGATTTTCATTGACCTGAGTAAAAAACATCTGTATATAAAGTAGGTACATTTGTTCTCTTCAGAGCCGCCGCATGGCTGTCAAAAAAAAGAACATTTATCGTAGCGCTGTGCGGAAAAGCAATTGTATCATTCTGTATATGAAGAGCGCCTGAATTGCTGTCAGCAAGCATCGCGCATTGAGAATAACTTGTAATTAACGCCAAAGGGATAGGTTTGAAATAATCGCCACTGTGATTGGCATATCGCGTATTTAGAGAATATGTCCCATATCTTTTAGAAAAATAAATCGCATTTTCCATAGTAGATCCCGCATCAACATAATATTGCAGGACATACTTATTTTCCGAACATTGGCAAATCGCGGCAGTCTGTTTGGCTGTTCCGGTCGTGGGGCCCGCACTCTTTATATAGCCGAAAGTCATCAATTCCCGCGTATAATCAAAAATCGGAACTCCACCGCTCACCAGCTTCAGAGGCGGCATATACGATGGGAAATCTATCGAATACTCATTCAAAGCCGCGCCTAACTGTTTCTGATTGTTTGTGCACCTTATCCTTTTTGCCGTATCCTTAGCTTTGTTCAGGGAAGGCAGAAGCAACGCTGCCAGAATAGCGATAATCGCCACGACAACGAGGAGCTCGATCAAAGTAAAAAATATTTTTCTCATCAGCACATCTCCCATCCAAGTTATATATACCATTACAATCCATACTGACATTTTCAGCAAAATCTATTTCGAAACGGATAATTTTGAAACCATATTGTGGTAATATATGTGTTTCAGGTTATTATCTGTCATTTCATTTATTTTTTCAGGGTACCAGTCTTCCGAAGCTTCTTTTATCATATCAGTCAGGATACTTGAGTATTTCTTATCTTTCGCCAGATTGTGCTGCTCCGACGGGTCTGTTGAAAGGTCAAAAAGGACAGGATCTGATTTATAATACATGAGCAGTTTTAAGTTATCCCTTTTCAACATCCTCCCCGGTTGACCTCTGGTGATACCAATAGTTTCGGCAATTACCCTGTTATTCCATCCCTCTGTTTTCCCCTCAAGAAGCGGAAGAATACTTGAACCATCCAATTCGATGTCTTCCTTTACTCCGGCAAGCTCCATGAAGCTTGGGAAAAAGTCCAGCAGGGAAACATTGCGGTCTATCCTTTTTCCGCATCCGAATTTTTCAGGGCAGGATACAACAAGCGGTATCCTGACAGAGTCTTCATAAAATGTCATTTTATGCCACAGTCCATGCAGTCCAAGCATTTCACCGTGGTCTGACGTATATATTATTATGGTATTATCAAGGAGATTATTTTCCCTGATGCTGGAATAGAGCTCACCAACAAGTTCATCTATATGGCTTACCATCGCATAATATGCCCTTATGGCGGTAATTAATTTTTCCTTCTCGATTTTTCTGTCCAGCTTCAGGGCTTTCAGAAACGGTATATAAAGAGGATCGCAGGATAGCTCATCTATCTCCACCGGCATATCCTTATATTTTTCAAAATATTTTTCAAGCGCCACGAATGGAGCGTGTGGTTGATAGTATCCGACAAAAAGGGCAAAAGGCTTATCCTTTCCCGCTGTTTTCAAATATTCTTTCGCATGCGCATTGACATCAATGTCATGACGGGCGTGATATGAGGCATCGTCAGGGCCGATATGAGTATCTATGGCTTGAGGGGCTTTCTCGCCAAGCATTGTTTTTCCATTTTTAACCCACGGAATAGCCTCACTTTTATCTCCGCACAACCTTGCCCCGAACCCCGCCAGCCTGTCTCCCCACAAAAGATGGTTTCTTCCCGAAATCACAGTATCATATCCCACAGTACGTAAAAGCAACGGCCAAGTCGCCAGGTGCGGAAGCAAAGGGTCGGCATTGTTAAAAACATTTATCTTGTGACTGTGCAATCCCGTGAGCATGGACATCCGGGATGGAACACAGACGGGACTGTTGCAATAAGCGTTATCAAAAATAATTCCCTTTTCCGCTAAAAAATCAATATTGGGAGTACTGACGTTTTTATTTCCATAACAGCCCAACACATTTGGTGTGTGCTGGTCGCTCATTATGACTACTATATTAGGTTTGCTCATACCTGCTTACAATCCTTTCCACTTCAAAAGCGTCAGTGTATACCTCAGATTGATGGAATATACACCATTATAAACCATTTCACCAGAAAAGTCAATATTAAAATTGACAAGATTCTCCAATTTATTCAGGATACCGCCGTCATTATAATTCATTTTTCAGGAAAAAATACAAACCCACCTCGTTTTATATTGTAAAATAAGATTTATATAATAAAATTATACTCTTAAACATCATAGGAGTCAAGAGAATAGAGAGCTTTTTTTAGGAGAAATTCTTTGAATAGGGCTTATTAATAATGTAATTTAAAGGAGAAGAACGGCAGGGAACACAAGATGAATAAAAAATCGTACTACGGAAAAGTCGCGCACAAGCATGCTCGATGGTGACGCGTGAAGCGCCCCTGCCCTCAAATAACGAAACCGTTTACGCTTTTCAAAATAAAAAACATGAAAGATTTATGAAAGATATAATTAAAAATTACAAATACCCTGACAAAGGTGGACATTACGGGATATACGGAGGAAAATTTGTTCCCGAAACACTTATTCCGGTACTGGAAGAACTTGAAAAAGTTTACCTCAAATGCAAAAAGGACAAGGCGTTCCAAGCTGAGTTTGAAGGGCTCATGCATGATTATGTGGGACGGCCTACGCCGCTTTACTTCGCGGAACGCCTCACTGAATACATAGGCGGCCCTAAAATATATTTAAAAAGAGAAGATCTCTGTCATACAGGAGCACACAAAATCAATAACGCCCTCGGTCAGGTACTTCTGGCAAAACGAATGGGCAAAAAGCGCATAATAGCGGAAACAGGCGCCGGACAGCACGGTGTCGCCACTGCCACAGTAGCCGCTCGCTTCGGGCTTGAATGCGTTGTTTACATGGGTGAAGTCGATATGAAAAGACAGGCGCTCAACGTTTACCGCATGCGCCTGCTGGGAACTGAAGTAAGACCGGTTTACGCCGGACAGCGTACCCTCAAGGAAGCTGTGAGCGAGGCCATAAGGGATTGGGTCGCAAACAGCCGCGACACGCACTATATACTGGGTTCAGCCCTCGGGCCTCATCCGTTTCCGATGATTGTAAGGGATTTTCAGAGCTGTATCGGACGTGAAGCAAGAGCTCAGATACTCAAAAAGGAAAAACGCCTTCCAGATATTCTGATAGCCTGCGTAGGCGGCGGAAGCAATTCCATAGGGCTTTTCCATCCTTTCCTGAAAGATAAGAAAATAAGGATTGTGGGGGTTGAAGCAGGCGGGAAAGGCAGCGCGCTGGGAGAACACGCGGCGCGCTTTTCGGGCGGCAGACTGGGTGTTCTGCAAGGCGCCAGGACTTACGTGCTTCAGGACGCGAATGGACAGATAGCGCTGACCCATTCAATTTCGGCAGGGCTTGACTATGCCGCAGTGGGACCTGAACACGCCCTTATGAAAGAAATAGGACGCATCGAATACACCAGCGTTACCGATGATGAGACCCTTGAAGCATTCAAAATAATGAATAAGTATGAAGGCATACTCCCGGCGCTGGAAAGCAGCCATGCCGTCGCCTGGGCACTGAAAAGTCTCCGCAAGATGGCAAAAAATAAAATCGCCATAATAAATCTCAGCGGACGCGGCGACAAGGACATTGACCAGCTTTCAGAAAAAATAAAGTTCAAATAAAAACTCATTGAAACGGCAGGGAAAAATGTCAGAGGAAAAACTTGCAAAGCCGGACATAGGGGACGCGCCGTTATTTCCCGTTCATAAATTTGAACTTTCAGACTGGAAGGACGGCATCGTAATCCGTTCCCCTAACTGGCTTGGTGACGCGGTAATGACACTGCCGGCACTTTTGCAGCTCAAAAAAATGGTACCGCGTAACTGCGGACTTTTCGTTGTCTGCCCTCCTCACCTGCTTGATTTTTTCAGGTCCATCCCGATTGTCGATTTCACAATTAACCTGCACAGCGCACATAAACTGTGGAAACTCTGCGAAATAGACAAAGTACGAAGACTTCATGCCGGAATTGCCGTTCTCTTCAACAATTCGCTGAGAGATACCATTTATTTCAGATTGACCGGCATACCCAGAATCTTCGGAGCTTCCGCAAGAGGCAGAGACATAATGCTCACAAAAAGTTTTAAATTTCCTGAAAGCCGCAAATCAGAATTGAATAAGCTTCACCACGCCTCCAAATATCTAGCCGTCGCATATGCGCTGGGCGCAGCAAAGTGGGATGGTGAACTCCCCGAATTCAGAGTCCAGAAAGAACCTGAATTAATGGACGCGTCTTTCGTAAAAATATCTTCCATGCCCCGCCTGATGACAATAGCCGCCGGAGCGGCTTACGGCGAATCAAAACGCTGGCCCGCCGAATTCTTCAACAGGACAGCGGGGTTCTGGGCTGAAAACGGCGGCAACATAGCGGTGCTGGGTTCACCCAAGGAAAAAGAAATCGGAGACAAAGTAATCGAAGGACTTCCATCCGGCAAAGCATACAACCTCGCTGGAAAAACTGATATTTCAGAACTTATACAGATACTGAAAAAATCAGAAATATGCGTGGCCAATGACAGCGGCATCATGCACCTTTCGGCGGCAGTCGGCGGCAGAGGAATAGCGATTTTCGGATCTACAGATCCTTCGGCGACTTCTCCCGTTTCAGCAAAATGGAAAGTGCTTTTTGAAAAAGAATATTGCGCGCCGTGTTTCAAAAGGGAGTGCCTGAAGAAAGTATCCCCATATACATGCCTGAAAAAAATCACGCCGTCAAAAGTAATCAGCGCAATCGAAGACTTACTTAAAAAGTAGCAGGCAGAGTATACCCGCACACTTCGCAAAAAAACTTTGTTCGAAAAAAAAGGACGTTGTCCTTACTTCTTGAGTAAGTTGTATATTTTGTCGGGACTATCGATAAGTTCAATAATTTTCTTGACGGTCTCTTGGTTTTTCAGCTTATAGGAAATACTTCCGAGAAGCTTGAGATATGTATCTTGATCAGCATCGGGAGCGGCAAGAAATACGATCAGACGGATAGGTTCATTATCAAGGCTCTTGTAATCCTTGACTGGATTTGCGCATATACCTATAGCTACGACAGGTTCGCCGAAACCGGCAACTCTCACGTGCGGCAGCGCAAGCCCCTGCCCTACGCCTGTTGTCATCATTTTTTCGCGTTTCCAGACAGCTTCAAGCAGTTGACTTTTCTCCGCAAATGATTTTGTGGCCGCATAGGTTACGATTTCATCGAGGACTTCTCTTTTATTTTTGCCGTCAAGTTTAATCACGGCTTCAGGCGAAAGGTATTCAATAAAATCAGATTTCATCAACATCTCCGTTTGGCAGGTTTATTAAATATATTTATTTTTATAATATGCCATCCCCTCTGCTTTTTTCAAATCTATCTCCGGCCCGGCAAAACCGAACACAACACACAAACACTTGCAAGGCAACATGTTAAAAGACGCAATATTGGCAATATTTATTTTTCTGGAACAGAAAACACGGAATGGAATTTAAGAAAACTTGAATTTTTCCCCTCTTCACTTTTTAAAAGAGACTGATATAATAAGTGATGTTTTTTGCCGGTCCGGGCTCACAGAGAAAAAATGAAAAAGGGGATAATGAAAAAACTGCTTCATGCTCTGAACTCTAAAGGACTGCTTTCCGATATCGATATCTATTTCGCTCTTTTCATCGACAGCATTGAAAACGAAAACCCGGAACTGCTCCTCGCCGCCGCGCTGACCAGCAATATCACAACGGAACGAAAACACATATGCCTTGACCTAAAGGAATTCTCCGGAAAATCCATTCATGATCTATTTCCCGAGAATCCCTTATCCTTGGAAATAAACGATATAAAATTGCCCTCCTTTGATGAGTGGTCGGAAAAGTTGAAAGTAAGCCGTTCAGTCGGAGCGCCGGGAGAACTCAAGCCACTCATACTCGACAACGCCGGGCGGCTCTATCTTCAGCGTTACTGGGATTATGAAAACAAACTCGCGCGATCCATAAAAAAAAGGATTACCGAAAATTCCGTCAGCGTGGACATCGAACTTCTCCGAGACGGACTGGCAAGATATTTTCCATTCTCCCCGAACGCGCCCGTACCAAACTGGCAGAAAGCCGCCGCGTTTGCCGCGCTCAGCCGGAACTTCTGCGTGATATCAGGAGGCCCGGGAACAGGTAAAACCAGGACAGCCGCCGCCATCGCCGGCCTCCTCCTGGAACAGAGCAAAGCGGAAAAATTCAGGATACTCCTTGCCGCCCCCACGGGAAAAGCCGCTATACGCCTTAAGGAATCCGTCAGGGAAACAAGAAATAAATTAGACTGTTCGGAAAAGATAAAAAACATGATACCGGAAGAAGCTTCCACCATTCACAGGCTTCTGGGATATCTTCCGGGTTCGCCATATTTTCAATACAATAAAAACAATCCCCTTCCGGCGGAAGCCGTCATAGTTGACGAGGCATCAATGATCCCTCTGGCGCTGATGTCAAAACTTCTTGACGCCGTACCGGAAAAAAGCCGCGTCATACTGCTGGGCGACAAGGACCAGCTCGCATCCGTCGAAGCAGGCTTCACTATGAATGATATATGCGACGCGGCGGGAGACAATGTTTTCAGCGCCGACTTCAGAAATACTTACAGGCATCTTACAGGGGAAGAGCTTCCAGCGTCCTCTGAAAATAAAAAGAAAATATATGACTTTGCCGTAAATCTCAAGCACAGCTACCGCATTGAAAACAAAAGTGCTATCGGCCCGGCAAGCGTAGCGGTAAACAGCGGCAACAGCCAGGAGTTCCTTGAGATTATACGCAACGGTCCGCCTGAACAAATATCCTTTGAAGAAATATCAGACAGAGCTGAACTGAAAAAGAAACTCGTCAGACAGGTGGAAAAGTATTTTCTTCCATATTTCAATACGCAGGACCTCAACGGGGCGCTGACCCTGTTCAACCGCTTCAAGATTCTCAGCGCGTTGCGCGAAGGTTACTTCGGCATATCATCATTAAATCTGATGATAGAAGAAATCATTTCGGAAAAACTCGCTCTTCACCGAAAAGGCCCATTCTATCACGGACAGCCAGTAATGATAAGCCGTAACGATTACCGTAATGGTCTTTTCAACGGAGATACCGGCATGATATGGAAAACACCCTCTGGAAAATCCCGGCTGAGAGCATATTTTCCATCGGAAGACGGCAAACTCCGTGAGTTTTCTCCAACACATCTGCCGCAAAATGAAACGGCATACGCTGTAACCATCCATAAATCACAGGGCTCCGAATATGACAATGTCCTTATAATACTGCCGGACAAAATATCCGCCCTCCTCAGCAGGGAACTGATTTACACCGCCGTTACGAGAGCGCGGAAGAGAGTCGAGATATGGGGTTCCCCCGAAATCATACGCTACGCCGTCAGCTCCCGGATAATCAGGTCTTCCGGTCTGAAGGATATGCTCCTCGAATAAACAAATTTGACAATGCAGTTCCATATTTGCTTCCACTGAAGGACGTTCGCGGAAAATCTTTTCCACTTCCGAAAATCTCCGTCATTCTGCTTCTCAAGTAATATCTTCAAGGAAAGCTGACTGGAAAATCATAGAATGCCGTATTAGATTATTCCGCGCAAAAGAACATGGAAACATTTAATGCTTAAAAATATAAAGTCTGACGCAGGCACGCCATTATTCCGCATGACGTTTTCAAGCAAAGCGTTCAGCAGCGAAAGAAGCAAAACGCACCTGATACCTGAATACATCACAAAAATTCTATCGCCGGAGAATTCAGAAAAGGCAGCGGGAAAAATATTCATAAGGATTTTTGATATAATATCAGATATAGGCACGGAGGAAGATGAGATAATATTCACAGCCTCTGAAAATGAAAAAAAAGAACTTCTCCTGAAACTCGAAATACCATCAAGCCACGAAACAAAAGGCCGCTGCATGAAATCCGATCTTGAGAACTTCACCACAGTGGAAGAAGACAAGGACAGCAACAAGATAACAATCACCATTCCAGCCAGCGGCATAATATAATGAGAAAACCGGGAAAATATGTGAGAAAATTAAAAATCCCCATGATGATGAGGTTCAGGACTAAACTCATACTTGTCGCTATATCCGGCGTTCTGGCAGTATTGATTTTCAGCAGCGCAGTCTCCGTTTACAGCTTCATCGCTCTCGGCCGGACAGCATATAACCTAATAGCCAAGGACATGGAAGAAACTATAAAGGAATACATGTCCAACTATATAACCATTATCTCTAAAAGAGCTTATAAGACATTTTCCAATTCAGCGTCTGAACTGTTGCTTTTAAACGAAATATCCCAGACGATGCTTAACAATCGCGACGATATGGACGAACTGGGAAAATACCTGCTCCATCTCCCGTACTTCAAGAACAACTTTCATTACAATCCCATGCTCAGGCAACTTGAATCGGGCCCCAATGAACCAACCATCGTAATTGTTCCGGAGAAATTCATTAATCAGGCCCATCAGATGAAACCGGATATGGGAAAATATATACAGAACTCAGAGTATCTCGACATGATAATGCCGGCAATAAAAAAAACAGGGACTGACAAGCTTTTCGTCTATATGCTCGGTCCGCCGGAAGCTACATTCCTGAGATTCTGTCCTTACTATCCCAACTGGCATTCAACATTTAATTTTGAATGGGAAAAAGAGTTCAGCGGCCTTATTGACAGCTGGAAAAAACAGATGAACTCCATACCGGAAGCAGAAAAAAAATACAACAGGAAACTTGTTACCTTTCATGAACCCTACCTGGACAAGAAAGTCAATTCGATTGTCATAAGCGCGCTCTGTCCGCTCTGGGGGAGCAATTACAAGGATTTTCAGGGAGCGGTGGGAATTGAAGTCCGCTTGGACAGCCTGAGAAACACCATACAGGAAATAAAGCTTTCGGACAACGGCTTCGCCTTCATATCGCAACCCAACGGAAATGTACTGATAATAAGTGAGCATGGTTCAAAAACATTGGGACTCAATGAAAAGAAAAGAACAGTCCCCAACAGTATTGCTTCAGTAGTCAGCCTGGACAGAAATCTGAGAGACAGTTCACAAGCGGAAATAAGGAGCTTCAGGCTTCCGCGGGATGAAAAAATACATTTCAATGATATAAAGCTGGAGATAAACGGCAAAAAGGAAACATTCATATTGGCGACAAAATGCATGGACCCTTTATTTTTCTGGTCAAAAGAAAGGGGACTGGCCCAGGAAAAATGTGTGCTGGGACTGGTCGTCCCTGAAGACGAAATATATTCCGCGCTCGAAACCGCCGAGAATGAACTGCTGCAAGCGTTTTACTATACACTCTTCACTCTCTTCGCATTCGGCTTTATAAGCCTTGCAGTCGTAAGCTTCGGAATATTCAAGATGTCCAAAAGAATGACGCTGGGAATCTCAACCCTTGTATCAGTTGCCGAGAAAATCAAAAACAAAGATTACAATGTAAGAGCAAAACTGCCTGTGAAAGATGAAATAGGCCAGTTGGGCATGGTCTTTGACAGCATGGCCGAGGAAATACAGAAAAATACGGACTCTCTCGAAGAAATCGTCAGGGAACGCACTAATGAACTCGAAAAAACCCATGAAGAAGTCGTCGAACTTAATAAAATGCTCCGGGCGGACAACATGAGGCTCGGCTCAGAACTTGATATAGCCAGACGTCTCCAGATGATGGTGCTTCCCAAAATCAGGGAAATGGAAAAAGTGAAGAGACTCGAAATATCAAGCGCTATGATACCGGCAAATGAAGTAGGCGGCGATTATTACGATGTCATAGAAGAAGGCCCCGTTCTGAAAATAGGGATAGGGGATATTACCGGACACGGCCTTGAAAGCGGTGTGATGATGATGATGGTACAGACAGCCGCGCAAACCCTCGTCCAGAGCGGAATAAAAGATCCTGAAATCTTCATCAACACCATCAACAGAGTGCTTTATAAGAACGCCCAGCGCATAGGTACCGACAAGAACCTTTCACTCTTATTTATGGACTATGAAGGAGATTTCCTGACAGTCTGCGGTCAGCATGAAGAACTTATTATCATCCGGGCAAATTCCGGCGTTGAAAGGCACGACACTATGGACTTGGGCTTCCCCGTAGGGCTCGAACCTGACATAGCTACCTATCTGGCCAGCAAAAAAATACCGTTCTCTATCGGAGATACCGCCGTTCTATTCACGGACGGCATTACAGAAGCGCAGAATGCCGAAGGACTGTTCTATGGGATTGAAAGGCTTTGTAAAACGGCAAAATCATATCACAGCCAAAGCGCCATAGAAATAAAAAACGCCATTATAGAAGACTTGATATTATTTATCGGCAACCATGACATTTATGACGACATAACCCTGATTGTAATGAAACCAATATAGATCAACATGAAAACTTTTTTCGGAAATTACAGAGATAAAATTGCAGAGAAACCCGGGGTATTCAGTATTGAATTCGCGGCAGATGAATTTTCTTTCAAGTGGGAACACTGCGGTCTGACTGCCGATTTCACGGGAAACTATCTCTACAATGTCATGTCTCACGAAAAAAAAACAGTTTACTTATCAGAAGAAAGCATACATGCCATAAAATATATAGTAAATGAACTGCTCGAAAACACTCTGAAATTCCGCTCTCTCGGAACTGTTCTATTTGCCTGTGTGACTGATGGAGACGAGCTTGCTTTCATTACGGCAAATACCGTAAATTCGAGCATTCTCCCCACTCTCGTCTCAAAGCTGGAAAATATTTCAAACGGCAATACCGAAACCATGTTTTTTGAACGCCTGGAGAAAAACGCCGCCGCCGAAACTCAGACTGGTTCGGGGCTCGGATATCTGACGATGATTAACGATTACGGAGCAAAAATAGGATGGAAAATTGAAAGCATACCCGATGAAAAAGAATGTCTCCGTTTTGAAACAATGGTATTTCTGAAAATAATAAATAATAAGAAAGAGGTAAATGAAATGGAAATGAAAGGCTCGGGATACAATCTGAATTTTGACGAAAAAACAGGCGTCGTGTCCTTCAAGGGAACATTCAGATGCAGCAATGAGGAATATGCGGAAATAACAAAAACTCTGAATGAGCTAGCGGGAAACAAACCCGAAAAAATAACGCTCGACCTGACTGAAATGGAATTTCTGAACAGTTCAGGAATAAACATGTTCGCGAAATTTGTAATCAGCATGAGAAACAAAGGCGAAACCATGCTGGAAATGAAAGGTTCAAATAAATTCCCCTGGCAGGGCAAATCCCTTCCCAATCTGAAAAAACTTTATCCGGCAATGACGCTGACTGTTCTGTAACAGTTTAATTCTGAGCAAACGCTTCAGGGATCTGAAGCCTGTTCTCTATTTTTTCGCGAAGCTCATGGTTTTTTTCCATGACTTCGACGAAATCCTCTCTGCGTAGAGTAAGGAAAATACACGGTGTCAGCGTCCGGACAAGCGTCCAGACATTGCACTTTTTCAACAGAGACATCTCACCGAAATAATCGCCGTCCCTGAATACGTCATACTGTTGGACAATGTCCTCCTCGTCCGTAATGGTAACTTCGGCGGTGCCCCTGACAATAACAAAGAAACGAAGAGAAAAATCCCCCTGCCGTATGACAATATGGTCCTGCGAATACTGCTCCGTAACAAACGCGGCAGCCATTTTGCGAAGAAGCTCTTCGTCTTCAGCCAGGCACTCAAAATAAGGTATCCTCCTGAGACGTTCAGGCGTAATGGCAAAAGAAAAACCGTCTTCCTGCTTTTTGAAACCGCCCTGCTTTTCCCAAAGTCCTTTGTATATTCCGCCAAAAGCAAGAAGTTCCTGATGCGTTCCCGATTCGGCAAGCTTCCCTTTGTCCATCACAAATATTTTATTCGCGTTCGCGATGGAAGCCAGACGGTGTGTAACAGAAATAATTGTGCGGCCCGACTGGGCTATTCTGGAAAGAGTTTCATTTATGGCGGCTTCGCTGGCAGGGTCAAGCGCGGATGTCGCTTCATCGAAAATAAGTATGTCTCCGCTTCTGAGAAGCGCTCTGGCAATGGCGAGGCGCTGCCGCTGTCCCCCGGAAAAACGGCTGCCGCGTTCTCCGGCCACTGTCTCATATCCCTCCGGCAAGTCCTTTATGAAATCATGTATTTCAGCCTTTTTAGCGGCCTCCTCGATTTCCTCATCAGTGGCGTCCGGCCTGGCCAGGCGCAGGTTTTCCCGTACCGATATATTAAAAAGGATATTGTCCTGAAGCACGATTCCCAGTTGCGAGCGCAATGATTCCTGCGTGGCGGCCTTCAAATCCACTCCGTCGATGGACACCGCCCCACTGTCCGGATCGTAAAAGCGCATGAGCAGGGTCAGAATAGTGCTCTTGCCTGAACCGCTGGCCCCTACAAACGCAACCGAGATGCCTCTGGAAATACTCAGGTTTATGTTATCAAGATTAACTTGCTGTCTGGTATAACCGAAGCTGACGCCTTTAAATGTTATTTCCTTTTTCAGAGACGGAATCTCGACAGCGTCAGGAACATTCAAAACCCTCGGATTTTCCTGCAGAATTGATTTTATCCTCTCAACTCCGACAAAGGCCTGCATGCACATGGGAATGAGATCTATTATCGTAGTCAACGCCTCGCTCAATCCCATCAGAAGAGTCTGAAACGCCACCAGTTTGCCTATTTCCAGGCTTCCGGCATAAACCATATAGGAACCTACGGAGAGAATAGATATCTCCAGTATTACCAGACCGGCTATCCCTGATTGATTTATCAGAGAACTGAAGAAAAAAGAACGAATCATATTCTTTTTGAGACGCCTGTTTCCCTCTTCAAATCTGTTCACGGAAATATTCTGCAGATTCAGGGCCTTCACTACTGTCTGCGCCATTATATTTTCACTTACTCTGCTCAGCGTCTCCGCCTCACATTCCTTTCTGCGGTGTCCGGCTTCAGTGGCAGGCTTTGAAAAAAATTTCGGCCCAATTATGCTGGCGGGGAAAATTACAAGCGCGATAAGCGCGAGCTTCCAATCCAGAAAGAAAAGCAATATCACATTGAAAAGAGCATTCAGGCCGGGTATGAAAAGAGACCACTTGGCGTAGAGTATGGCGTCTTCTATAACCGTCAAATCACTTGAGAAACGGGAAAGTATTTCCCCCGGTTCCGTTTTCGTATAAAAATCCATCGAAAGTTTCTGAAGATGCTGAAAAATCCGGGAACGCACCCTCGCAAGTATATCCGAACAGAGTTCAGCATAAACATAGTCTCTCCAGATACCGAGGAAAATAACCAGCACGGCACCAATGCCGAGGGCCGGAAGAATTATCTTCAGTATATACGTCTGATGCCCTATCAGCCCTTTGTCGATAATAATCGAAAAACTGTAAGGCACCAGAGAAGCGAAACCGGCTGTAACAACAAGAAGGGAAAAAACTATAACATACTTGAACCAGTAAGGCCTGATAACATCAAATTTCTCTGTCGCCATAAGTATCCTTTTTATTTGTATTTTTTCAAGAATTCGAGAGTCTTCTCAAATATCTCGTCATATCCTGTCAGAGGCTCATATCCAAAATCTTTTTTTGCCGCGGAAATATTGAAGTAGTGGGAAAACGCCAGTTGTCCCGCCACAAATCTCGTCATCGGAGGCTCGGCGTTAAGAGCAAAAAGCCCATATACCGCTTCCAGCAATGCCCCCGCAAAATATGCCTTCCTGTATGAAATTTTCCTCGAAGGCGCGGGAATGTCAAGCCGTTTCAGCAAAATTTCTATCCAATTCCAAAGATTTACCGGCTTGTCATCACTTATAAAATACGCTTTGCCTGCCGCCGCTTTATCTCCCCGCAAAAGATTCGCCGCCACCTTTATATGCGCTGATGCGGCATTATCCACATAGGTCATGTCAACAAGATTTTCCGCGTTTCCCACAATCATGAGTTTCCCTTTGCGGGCCCGCTCGACAACGCGAGGCAGAAGATGAGGATCTCCCGGCCCCCACAGAAGATGCGGACGCAGGGCAGTCGTCAGAAAATCTTTATTCGAAGCCATAAGCACTTCTTTTTCCGCCATCGCTTTCGTTTGAGGATAATAAGCGAGAAACTTATCGGGGTAAGGCCGTTTCTCGTCGGCATTCTCAATATTCATGCACGGAGGATATGCCACACTCGGCGAACTTGTATAAACCATTACAGGAATAGAGTTTTTCAGACATCCTTTCAGAACATTCAGCGTTCCTTCAACGTTTATTCCATAATATTCCGGCCATTTTCCCCATATCCCTGCCTTAGCGGCGGTATGAAAAACAACTGTCGAGTTTTTGCATGCCGCATATACGGCGTCCATGTCTCTTAAATCTCCTGAAATATGTTCTACGCCCAGCTCTTTCAGTTCCGGCTGAAACGAGCGCCCAAAAGAAACTATTGAGGAAACTCCGTTATCCATAAGCTGCCTGATAATGGCGCGCCCCAAAAAACCGCCTCCACCGAAAACAAGCGCTCTCTCCCTCTTCCATCCCATAAAACAATCCTCATTTAAGACTTAATATATCACAATTATTGAATTTATAAATCAAGGGCTGTATCTTATATTGTTTCAATCAACAATTGCAAGGAGTTTTAAAATGTTTGGTATAGGCGGATGGGAACTCGCACTTATAGTTTTAATAGTCCTGCTTCTTTTCGGCGCCAAAAGGCTCCCTGAAATAGCCAGGGCCATGGGCAAGTCAATAAATGAATTTAAAAAGGCGAAAGATGAATTCATCAGTTCCTCCACCGCGCCGCCTCCTCAGAATGACACAAAAAAAACAGACAGCACTTCCGATAATAAAGCTCCCGGCGACGACAAGCCGGAAATTTGAAATATCCATCAGATGGATGAGAGAACTTATACCCTGATAGAACATCTTGACGAACTCCGGTCAAGAATTATAAAATGCGCTATCTGCATAGCGATCTTTTTTCCTTTCTGCTATTATATTTCCATGCCGTCCATAATATGGGTTAAAAGAACATTCTGCCCGGAACTGAAAGAATTGGTTTATCTCCAGCCGCTGGAACTTTTTTTCACTCAGCTGAAAGTCTCCTTTTATATGTCGCTTATTCTAGGTGTTCCATGCATCGCGTACCATATCTGGAAGTTCAGTTCCCCTGCCCTTTTCCATAATGAAAAGAAATACATCAAACGTTTTGTTTTCATAAGTACCGCGCTTTTTATCATCGGCGCGTCTTTTGCCCTTTTTCTTGTTTATCCGGCGCTTATCAGATTTTCCATCTCTATGGGCAGTTCAGACATAGTTCCGATGCTGAATATCCAGAGCGTAATAAATCTGGCGGCAATGCTGATGCTCGGTTTCGGAATAGTTTTTCAGCTTCCAGTCATAGTCTTTCTTCTGGCAAAGACAGGTTTGGTAAAAACAGAAACCATGTCCAAAGGCCGTCCCTACATAATTGTGGCGATTTTCCTGGTGGCCGCCGTGCTTACCCCCGGCCCCGACGTGCTAAGCCAACTGGCTATGGCCATACCATCGCTTATACTTTTTGAAATAAGTCTTTTCCTGGCAAAGCTCTCCGAACGAAAAAGAAAAAAGCTTGAAGAAAACAACTGAACCAAGAATATTCTTTCTCATTTCCAAAGAATATTTTCCATATTGTTTCCCGTATCGGCATGTACCATAAAACAGTTTTCTGATATGTATCATCTTGTTGCGTGAATGGCTATACAGTCTCTGACTATTTTATTCGAGCCACGTTTTGGGTGATGTTTTACACAAAGCACTCTGAAGCCTGCATCACTCAGTTCCTGGAGGAGTTCGGTTTCGGAATAAAGCATATATTCCAGTCCATCGGGAGTCCGGATACATTTTGCAGTCGGGCCTGACAGCGATTCGTCACGCACATTCCCTCCGGCAATCATCAGCCCTCCAGATTTCAACACTCGATAGACTTCCCGGAAACAGATTGCACGGTTATGACCAGTAATCATATGAAAGCAATCACTATCAAAGATAATATCAAACTGCTCATTCTGAAACATTGGCATCTCCGCTGCATTTGCCATTACGAACTGAGCCGAAAGAGAAGCTTCAGCCGCATTATCTGCGGCCCACTCTATTGCCTTTTGAATTATGTCAACGCCAAATGCAGTGAAACCGCGTAAAGCCATCCACAACGCAATATTCCCGGCTCCGCAACCAAGCTCAAGAAATGTAGCGTCCGGTAAAACTTGATGTTCTGAGAGCGCCTCTACAATCCGATTTTGTTTCAATCGGTAACTATCGGCGCTGGCCCAGCCGGGGGCACCGACAGAACGTTGCCTGCCATATATATCGGACCATTTCTTCAATGTCGCATTATCAGTCATATGTATAAGTTCCTTTTAAAGAATTTTATAATTTCGGAATCAATAATTTCGATAGCAGCAGCTTCCGGCAATCCTTTATATCCTTCGGCACAGAAATATGAAAAATAATAAACAGATTCAAAGCTGAAATTAATCTTTCTGTTTTTCCAGTCGATAAACCATACGGTAATACCGTTATCACTCTTTATGAACTCAAACCCTTTTCAGGATCATTAAGATCTACTTGTGTTTGTATTGATTGGTATCTCATTATAAAAAGTTTTAAGCTTTCTTCATTACTTTTTCTATTGCGTTTTCGAACATTTCTTTTTTGAAGGGCTTTGGAATAAAATCGTTCATTCCGGCCCTGGTACATGCGTTGCGGTCTTCGGGCATGACATTGGCGGTCATGGCGATTATGGGGATATTGAGGGCCTTTTCATTATTCAGGGCCCTTATCTTTCTGGTCGTCTCATAGCCGTCCATGCCGGGCATCTGGCAGTCCATGAAAATCAGGTCGTATTTATTTTTCAGGAAAAGCTCGAACGCCGCTTCCCCGTGTCCGGCTACGTCAACGGAATGCCCCATCTTTTCAAGCACTGACACGACAACTTTCTGATTGACTTCATTATCCTCGGCAAGAAGGATTTTCAGTAGTCGCGCGCGCTTGTGATTAACGCCGTGATCAGATGACATAGGAGAAAGGTTACGCCCGATTAAGAGATTTGATATGCAATTAAGAAGGGAGAGTCTTTTCAAAGGTTTCTGCAGATAAGCCGAAAATCCTTTTCCTGAAAGAAGTTTTCCCATTTCATCCTGCTTAAGGAAGGCACTTATCGCGACAGTTTTCATGCCGGCAAGGCACTTGTCTGAAGATATTAGCTTCATAATGCTTTCCCCATCCATATCCGGCATTTTTAAATCTATGAACGCCATGTCAAATGGGGTTTTCTTTGAAGACACGGCTTTGAGCATTTCAACAGCCGCTTTTCCACTGTCAGCTGTTTCGCATACAAAACCCCATGTCCGGAGTATTGTTGAGAGGACGTCCAAACTGACCTTGTTGTCATCAACGCATAATATGCGCAAGCCGCGAGGATCAATACCGTGCATCCCTGGTTTTCCTGAGAGACAAGTCTCCGACATATCGCATCCGGGAAGCAATGCCAGTTTCAAGGTGAAATGAAATTCCGAACCTTTGTCGCATTCACTGACAACCCATATTTTACCGCCCATCATTTCAACAAATTTTCTGCATATCGAAAGCCCCAGGCCTGTGCCCTCAAATTTTCTGGACAATGACTGGTCTATCTGAGAAAAGGGTTTGAAAAGAAGTTCCTGTTTGTCCAGCGGTATGCCTATACCGCTGTCTTTCACTATGAATTCAAGCATTAATTTTTCCGCAGTCCTTGAGTTTTCAATGATATGAAGACTTATATCGCCTTTTCCCGTGAATTTTACCGCATTCCCAAGCAGGTTGACCAGCACCTGGCGAATTCTGCCATGATCGCCTTTCACCAGAAATGGTATCCCCGGTTCGACAAAACAGTTAAGCTCAAGTTTCTTGCTTTTGGACTGTACCGCTATCAATGCGGCTATTTCCTCTATAAACTCGCGCAAATCAAATTCCGCTTCAAAAAGGTCCAATTTGCCGGATTCGATTTTGGCTATTTCAAGGACATCATTTATAATGTGAAGAAGACTGTTGGAACATTTATTTATAGTCTCCACAAATTCTCTCTGTTCATCAGACAGACGGGTATCCATAAGCAGTGCCGCCATACCGATAACTCCGCTCATGGGGGTGCGGATTTCATGGGACATCATGGCAAGAAACTGGCTCTTCGCGACATTGGCGGCCTGGGCTTCGCTGGATAATCGTTCCGCTGTCAGAACGGTATATTCCAGTTCAACATTTGTCTTTTCAAGTTTTTCCTTTGCCGCCTGAAGCTCGCTCTCGCGCTTCTTCAGCTCCGTAATATCGACTGCGGCGCCCACAAGTCCTATTACATGCCCCTCGGCATTTTTAAAAGTCGATTTATAGAAAATGACATCCCTGTTTTTACCGGCAGATCTCACGGGAGCTTCGTAAACCTGACTGCCCGCTTCTTTGAAAAGTCGCATATCCATTTCATTATATCTGTCCGCAAGTTCGCGATCTACGTTCAGATCATAAACTGTTTTTCCCTTCAGATGTTCCTCTTCAGCATCAAACAGCTCAAGGAACGCTTTGTTGAAGCCCATATAAAAACCTTTTGAATCCTTGTAAAAAACGGGAACGGGAATCGTATGAAGGAGCGCATGGAGAAATATTTCAGTTTCCTTCATTTCGGAAAGCAATCCGGCAAGTTTTGCGTCCGCGATTTTCCGTCCGCTTACATCCCTGAGCATCTCAATAATAATGTCAATTCTGCCGTCTTTACCAGTGATGGGAATTGAGCGGCATTCCAGCCATGTATCTCTTTCGGAAATGTACTTTTCAACAGTCTCTATTTCCCCGCTGGACAACGCCTTCGCTGTAGCGCAATTCTCACACGGAAATCCGCGCCCTATCATCTCGAAACATTTGCGTCCTTCGACATCCTTCTGCTCCAGTCCCAGAAATTCATAGCCTTTTTTATTATATGCAATGATAGAGTGGTCCGGCTTCTGCAGTCCGATCACGTCGGGAATGCCGTCCAGCATGGTCCTGAAAAGATTAGCCTGTTCCTGTATTTTTTCTTCCGCCGTTTTCAATGCCGTTATGTCAACAAAGGATTCAAGGAGACATTCCCGTCCATGCAAAGTAATCATGGTTACTGTTTTCAGGACGGGCACTTTTCTGCCATCAATATCCAGAAGGAAGCGTTCAGAATTGTCAACAATCTGCCCCTTGCCGGAAATGGGACAGGAGTCTTTTTCGGCAGGACATATAAACTTGTGGCAGACATTTCCCAGTATCTGCTTTCTGGAAGCCCCGGCCATTTTGCAGGCGGCATTATTGACATCTATGATTTCATGTGTCCGCGCGTCTATGACCATTACGCCGCACTGGAGGGAATGGAGAATTGTCTCCAGCTCTTTTTTACCTGCAAGAAGCGCGGCCTCCGCTTTTTTCTTTTCCGTAACATCGCGCACCACACCTTGAAGTATTTTCTGTCCGTTAATCACAAGAGGCGTCAGAGATACCTCGGCGAAAAAGTCTTCCCCTGAAATTCTGCGATGCATCCAATCAAAATGCTTCACTCCTAATTCGAAAGCAGCGGCAATATTTTCACCGGCGGCAAAGAGGGAATTACGTCCATCCGGCTGCGAAGGAGGAGAAAAAGCTGACGGATGCCTGCCGAGAAATTCACTTTTAGAACATGCAAACATCTTGAGGGTCGCTTCATTGCAATCCGTAAAACCTTTATAGTCAAGCAGCATTACCGCATCACTGGTGGCTTCATAAAGAGTGCGGTGTTTTTCTTCGCTATCTCTCAGTAATTCCCTCATGCGGTACTCTTCACTGACATCATGAAAAACCAGTATCACTCCGAATATATTTCCCTCAGCGTCCCGTATGGGAGCGGCGCTGTCCGCAATTTGATATTCCCTGCCATCCTTCGCGATAAGAGCGGTATGGTTGGCGAGACCTACAATCTGTCCTGACTCCAAAACGCGTTTCACAGGGTCTTCAGCCGCTTTGCCAGTTTTAAAATTGATAATGTGAAAAACGTCTCTCATAGCCTGGCCCTCAGCTTCTGCAAATGACCAGCCCGTCAATTTTTCAGCCACAGGGTTCATCCTGATTACCCTGCCCTGATTGTCAGAGGCTATCACTGCATCACCTATTGATTCGAGCATAATGGAAAGGTTTTTTTTCTCCTGCTCCAATTCACCGGTGCGTTCATGCACCCGACTTTCGAGCAGAAAATGCCGGTTACGCAAAACCAGAACAAACGCACCCAGAAGAAAAGTCAGAATAATCCCCGCCGAAAATACGGCTGAAGCTTCAGGAAGCGCGGATGTCAGATAGGAATAAGATGAGGGGCGATTCAAAAGAACATAGGAGCGTCCGCCGAAAAACAACGGCTGCATACTGATAAATCCGCCACTCCCGAATTCATAACCAGAAGCGCCGGAAAAACCTTTCTGCGTTTTTTTCAGATCTGTAATATCGACAATTGATGATTTCAAGTGTTCTTCATAACTGCCCTGAGCTGAAAGAACATTCTTCAGCAGCGCACTCATCCTCGTTACTCCGAAAATGAAACCGCACAAAACAGACGGAGAATCATGAAATACAGGCTTAAAATAGAAAATATCATCAAGGTCTTTTCCGAAAATTGAATTCCGCGCAGCTACGTCAAGTCCGCTTCGCGCCGCTTTATCAAACGCGTCCCGAAAGACAGGAAGCGAACCCAGATCAAAACCATAAAGGGCCTCATAACCAGGTAAAGGACGGACATAGTACATGGGATAATATATATTTCTGCCGACGGCAAGACTTCTTTTTCCTGATTTATCTTTTTCCCATACAGTTATTTCCCGACCGGCAAAAGAAAAGATTTTTTTCTCAAACATACTTATCTCATCACCGGGAACGCGGAAAATAAATCCGTAGGCTTGAAACGGCAGACGTTCTGGTACGCTCACATTGCCCGTCCATATTTTGCAGGCAACACTTTCTTCTTTAGAACACATATCAGCGATAAGGGATAAGTTTTCATTTATAAGCGAAAAGACGCCTCTTATCTTTTCTGCGGACGCTGCTGAAAAATGTTCAAGGCCAGTTTTTTCTTCACGCAACTCAGCTTCAAAGACCAGAAAACTCAGCGCGGCAACAATGCAGATGCCGAACAAAACGATAATCCCTGATTCAAGATGACGAAACTTAGGACGCCGTTCATCAGAAAGCCCTTTGCGCCATCGCAGCATACCAAAAGAAAGCAGAAGAAGTAAGAGCAGAAGAACGGAAAAGCACAAAGATGGCAATGCCGCCATGAAAAGTCCACTTATCCATTCATCAGTCGTTATGTCAAGACCGACAAGCATCAGTGCTCTGGAATTCACCGGATCAATAACGGGCGCAAAAGCCCCTACAAAAGAACCATACTCATCCGTATATGGCCCAATCACACAGGATTTTTCTGTTTTGAAAATATTCAGGATCTCAGGCCTCGGCCTCAGGTAAACAGTACCCGGAGGAGATGCCATGACATCATCTTCCTTGAGATTTTCAGGGCCGAATATCAACTCGCCGTTCCTCATCCCAAGACTATGGATATTACGCTGCTTTATGCAATGCCCGTAGGCAATCATCTGCTCCCTGATGCGTTCAAAGGCCGGAGAATTTTTATCATCCGGAGTAAATGAAAGTTTTCTGACCAGCGCGATATCAATGGAAGACGCTATATCAAGGGCCTGCCGTTGAAGCCTGCTCCTTATCTCATCATCCCGTTCTCCGCAACGCCAGAGCGTCATAACGCTTCCCAAAAGGCAGACAACAAGAATCGAAATTATCAGGGCAATATGTTCACGGGAAAATTTTCTCATATTTTTCCTGTTTGGAAATTTTTATCATTGTCCAAAATACTTTCCAGGAAAGTCAGAAAAAACGACAAGAAAGAACAAGACAAATATAACACCGTCCAATCCCTGACAATCCCCCTTGGCATATAAAGTAATACTCATTTGTGAAAAATAAACAAAACAAAGACAGTTTCCCTGCTTATTTTTCCTTTTGAATAAACGTCTTCTTAACCTTTCTTTTTCCGGCGGAGGATTTCTCTTTTCGTCTGCGCTTCAGAGACGGCTGATAGAAAAGAAAAACACAAAAACCCCAGCTGAGAAGAAACGAACAGGAAAAATCGCGGCTTCTTATTTTCATAAACGTAACGATTGCCGGTATGGCCTTTACCGGATCACTTAGAGACGCCTGTCCGAGCCCGACAACGGTAATAGCCGCCCCTGCAAATGGATTGAACGCGCTGATCAGGATTTTCATGGCCAGTGAAAACGCGCTTATGCCCAGTCCAATCGCGTCTTTTCCCGTCATAAACCCATAGCCGCTCTTCTCCAGCATAAGCTCCATTTGAAAGGTAGAAAAGCACTCAGGGATTTTTTTGCCGCTAATCTGCGTTTTCAAAGAAGCAAAAACTACCTGATGATAGTCGGGCATTGCAGCGAAAATTGTGGAAGCCGTGTCTCGATGAAACCAGTTAAACTGTCTTTTGATACTCTCGCTTTCCGGATCGCAGCGGAGAATATAGCCGCTGGTATAGCGGGCAAGAAAATTTTTATTGTAATAGTAATTGAGGGCATCGGCAAGCTCTCTCTTCTGCCAGGGAGGAAGGCTGCTCAGTATAAGGTCAAAACGCTTCATGCTTATTTTTCCAATCAGCCCCCAGTAGTATCCCCAGGCAAAGAAAAGACAGAATCCGATAATAAGAAACAATGCCAGCTTTATAAAAAACTTTTTCATAGATTTACAGGCAAATCTTTTTTTAATATAAAAACCGTAAACGCTTTTGACTTTCAGGATAACGGATTAAAATATATTGCTTTTCAGAATCTGACAAACAAAACAAATGGAGACGAGACAAATGTTTCAAATACTCGCGGCAACAAAAAATAAGCATAAAGTGGAAGAATATAAGGAACTGCTGGCTGGAAAAGACGTGGAAATATCAAGCCTGCTTGAGTTCCCCGACTGCCCGGACATAGAGGAAGACGGAAGCACGTTCGAGGAAAACGCGCGGAAAAAAGCGCTTGCCGCTTCTGACTCTACCGAAATGCCGGCCTTTGCCGATGATTCAGGTCTCGAAGTCGCCGCTCTGAACGGAGAGCCTGGCGTGAAATCCGCACGCTATGCCGGAAAAAACGCAAGCAACGAGGAACGCATTGCGAAACTGCTGGAAAATATGAAAGGCAAAGAAGACAGGCGCGCCAGATTCGTATGTGTCATAGCAGTCGCGAACAACGGCGAAATCATAGAAACTTTCCGGGGCGAAGTCTCCGGCAAAATCACTGAAGCGCCCAGAGGGACAAATGGTTTTGGCTACGACCCGGTATTCATGCCTGACGGCTATGATAAAACTTTCGGAGAGCTCAGTTCTGAAATAAAAAACAAAATCAGCCACAGGGCAAAAGCCGCGCGCGAAGCCATTGACTACATTGAAACGGAGCTTTCCACTATTGAGGATTTTGATTTATAAGGGCCTGCGGCATCAGACAGCAGCAGGGATAAATCATTTCTGGACGATATGACTGTTTCAGATATTTCAGTCCGGGAAGCCCCATGTCCTGTTCGTTATTGAGATATTTATATCTCTGCTTGAGACAATTTGCCGCTTCGATGAAAAGCGTCTGAAAAAGTCCCCTGATTTCCCTGTCGAACTTTGTGAAATGCATTACAATGCAATCTTCCGATAATCTGCTGAAAACAGTAAAAGCGGAAATTTTTCCGTCAATCTCAATGACAAAGCCTTCAAATCCAGCTTCATCAAAGGAGGCGAAAACCTTTTCAATCACAAGTTTTTCCTCATCCATCGCCTCAAAATCGGTATCCTTTTTCTGCGCGGCCCATCTCGCCAGAAGTCCAAGGCATTCGGAAACCATGGATTTTTCAAGAGTCAGAAATCTGTACGCCGGAAAATGACGGCGGAACCATGATATGAGATTGCGCTGTTTAAGAAAACTGCCGCCCTTCAAAGATGCAAGCGCCTCAAGCGAATATATATATTCACTTTCATCTTCCATAGAAAATATACTGAAACCGGCATCACGGTACTCATGCAATGTTTCAGGCCGGATGAACGCGACACATCCACTGCCCCCGGCGGACATATAATGCTTAGAGAGACCTTTTATGTAATCGGATGAAACATCATCTCCAAGAGGAACGTATAAAGTATCTTCAGAGCTGTCATGGATGAAAAGCTTATCGTCATAAATACAGATTTTAATTCCGTAAATTTCGCTCCAGGCATAGAGCCCGCCGAAACTGTACTCGCAGGACTGAGGTCCGTACTTTTCTGTAAACGAATTTACAATATCCCTGTCATGAATGGAAACAGGATTGAAACAATTAAGGGATGGGTACTTCATATTATTTTTTAAGATAACGGTATCCCAGTTCTTCTTTGACTTCTATAAACCTGAAATCGGGAGGGGCCGCAAGTGAAAATACGCCGGTTTCGTTTTCAACGGCCTGCCTTACATATTTCGGCGTACACATAACGCCGGGCAATGCCTGACCGTCAAGCATCTTGAAATCACCGTTTGTGCATTCCGCCAGGATTTTGTCCGTCTCACGGCAATCCGGAATTACGATAGCTCCGTCGGGCCTTCCCATTACAAATCCCCATGTCGCGCCAAATGACGGTATATAGGAAGTATAATGCAGAATATTTCCGAAAACCTCTCTCAGCGTATTCGCCAGCCTTACATGCAGCATCCCTATTTCAGTAGGGGAAACCGGTCCCGAATGCATCGCGAAAAAACCGCCGGGCTTCAACGCGCTGGCGCATCTTTCAAAGTATTCTTTAGTGAAAAGCTTTGCGGAAATGCCTTCCTCCACCGGTTCAGTCAGGTCTGAGATTATGATGTCCCACTTCTCGTTTGACTTGTCAAAAAATTCAAAGGCGTCCCCTATTATAAGTTCCGTCCTGAGGTCTTCAAAAGAGCCTTTCGACATTTCAGGCATGAACTTGCGACAGAGCTCAACGGCCTCCTCGTCGATATCAACCATCACAACCCTTTTAACGCTTTTCCACTTCAGGACTTCCCTCACAGTGGCGCCCTCGCCTCCGCCAAGCACAAGAACGCTTTCAGGCGCGCCATGACAAATGCATGACGGCTGAACAAGAGGTTCGTGGTAAAGAAATTCATCCGAGGTGCAGGATTGAAGAGAATTATCCAGCAGCAGAATTTTCCCCAGTATACCGGAATCCAGAATATCAAGCGTCTGAAAACGGGTTTGAGTGTGGGCAAGGACCTTAACAGGGCCGTGTTTAAAAATCCCGTAAGGCGCAATATATTTCAACATTACCAGTTCAGCGGGCAAATTACTTTCGGACATCTGAAAAACCTCCTGATTTTTATAATTACGACCATCTTCGAATATAACCCGTTTTATCCGTATTTCCAAGCCCATGCCACAAGTCAGAATTCAAGATGAATGTTTTTTTTGCATATTTTTTGCATATTTATGCATTGAACTATTGCAATATTCAGATTTTATATTATAATTGAAGCTATGAAAATAAAACTTGAAACCATCGCTAAAAAGTTGAAAATATCCGGAACAACAGTATCCCGGGCGCTGAGAAATCATCCGGGAATCAGCGATGAAACAAGGACAGCGGTCATAGAAACAGCCAACAGGCTCGGCTATAAAGTATCATATTCGCATAAGGGAAGAAAACTTCACGCTGAAAGCGCATCCCTGAAAATCATAGCTCTTATATCCGGCAGTCCGAACATTGATAACATGAACCCTATAACCCATGAGATGCTCAAAGGCGTCAGCGACGCGCTGAATATGTTCAACGGGCAGTTGACAATCGACTTCATCAATGACGAGAGGGCCAATGAAATGTCTTTCCACTCGAAGCTTTCGACCTTTGACGGAGCGATTTTCATACACAGATTTGCCGATACAACCGTAAAAAAAATATCAGAAATAATCCCCTGCGTATCATCAAATTACAGATACGAACTCCCATACGTCGACAGTACGGCCGGACAAGATATTGAGCACATGGCTTTTCTGGTGAAATATCTGCATGAGATGGGGCATTCAAATATTGGATATATAGATGTGGAACGTCCGCATCCCAGGGCGGAAGAGCGTTACATAGGTTTTATAACAGGCTTGCTCAGGCTTGGTATTGCCGCCAACAGGACAGATCTGAATATCATGAACGAAAATTTTCCAGATCAGGCGTCCAAGTTTTCGTTTGCTCTGAAAAAAATACAACAGAAAAAAGTTACAGCATGGGCCTGCGGCAATGACTATTCAGCATTCAGATTTGCGGAATTCCTCATTAAAAACGGGATTAAAGTGCCGGACGATGTCTCTATAACAGGTTTCGCCGGACTTTCCTTTCCTAATGAAGACATAAAACTGTGCACATTTAAAATACCGTTTGAAGAAATAGGCAGAGAAGCGGCAAAACACCTGGTTGACCGGATAAAACTGCCGGGAAGCCCCGCACGCCAAACGTTAATTGATTGTGAATTCATAAAAGGAAATACAGTAAAAAAACTTTCATAATAACAAAGGAAGAACAATGCGGAAAAAAAATTACATATCTGAACCATCACGTGAAATTCCCATAGTTGAAGAAGATGATGTCATAGTCTGCGGCGGCGGCCCCGCCGGAATATGCGCCGCAATAGCCGCGGCAAGACGCGGACTTAAAACAAGGCTTATCGAATCACAGGGATGTCTCGGCGGAATATTGACTTCCGGCATGATGTCCAATATAATTGATTACAGCAATAAAAAAGGCATTATCCAGGAAATCATTTCCGGGCTTGAAAAGATGGGCGCAAAAGGTCCAAGGTGTGTTTTCGATATAGAGTCCGCCAAATATTTCCTTGAAAAAATTTGCATGGAAGCCGGCGTCGCGATAAGGCTTCACACAAGCGTTACCGCCGCCATTAAGAATGAAAGAAACATGATTGAAGCAATAGTCACAGAATCAAAATCAGGCAGGGAGGCATGGAAAGCCAAAGTGTTTATAGATTGTACCGGGGACGGAGATCTGGCGGCCCTCGCCGGATGCGGGTTTGACGTCGGCAGGGAAGAAAACGGAGAAGTCCAACCCATGAGCATGTCCGCCCTTATCTATGGCACAAAAGCTTCGGATATAGGCGAATTTCTGAGACGCGGAAGCGACAGCGGGCATAAAGATCAGTTGCTGAAAGCACTGGAGAAAACAGGAAACAAATCTTCTTACAGCAAACCAACACTCTTCCAGTTGAATGATGAAGCTTTCCTTTTTATGGCAAACCATGAATACAATGTTCCGGCCGATAACGCCGAAGCCATAAGCAAAGCTGAAATTTCAGGGCGGGCCGAAATACGGCGCCATATTGAAACCCTCAAAAGTTCAGGGAATGAATGGAAAGACCTGAAAATTGGCGCTACGTCTTCATATATCGGCGTCAGGGAAGGAAGAAGAATTCACGGCCTTTACAAAATAACAGTCAAAGATATGGAAGAAGGCAAAGAACATCCTGACACGGTCTGCAAATCGACATTCAGCGTTGACATCCACTCCACAAATCAGGAAAAACACAAAGGCTACAGCAATGAGGGACACACAGTAAAACCTTATGATATTCCTCTGCGGGCACTGATAACAAAAGATGTGAACAATCTCATGACGGCTGGCAGATGCATAAGCGGAGACTTCTATGCGCATGCCAGCTACAGGGTCGTCGGCAACGCCGCCGCGATGGGTGAAGCCGCCGGATATTGCGCCGCACTCGCCGCAAAAATGAATTGCATGCCCCGGGAAGTGCCATGGACTGAAATAGCAAAGATTCTGGATAAAGAGGAGGCAAAGAAATATGCGTCAACATAATATCAAAAGGCTTTTCACACTTATCGAGCTCCTCATTGTGATAGCGATAATAGCTATACTTGCGGGAATGCTGCTTCCGGCACTGAGCAGGGCAAAAGATAAGACAAAGGCCATCGTATGCGCGTCGAACCTCAAACAATGCGGACAGCTTCTCAACCAGTACGCGGACGATGCCAATAATATCTTTCCTTCCTGTATCAACACAATAGGGGGAAACACTTTCAACTGGGCGGAATCCTTATATTATAACGATTATATCAAAACGCCTGTCGTTGGCAGGCCGTCCATATTCGTCTGTCAGTCTTACGGGCCGCATGTATGGAAAAATGATAATCAGATGTACGGCATGTGGGTCGGAGACGCGGAGCATGGAGTCCCCAGTACCTATACGGCATCAAGCGACCGTTATATGCTTGTACGGCATAAAATTGAAAATGACCGTGGGTTTCTGGCTGACAGCACAAGGGCGGAATATCAGGAATCAATCCAGCAGTCTCTCATGCTCACAAACGGGACAGGGGTATTTGTTGACAACACATCCGCAAGAGTAATACACCTGAGGCATGCACGCACTGCAAACTGCCTCTACGTTGACGGACATGTCTCGGCAAGAGACGCGAATTGGGTAACTAATGACGCACGTTATAACTGGAAATATTAACATAAAGAAAGGTTACTGAAATGTTCAAAAGACTAAAATCCGCAATTGGGATTCTCGCCGTCTTAACATGTCTAAACAGTTTCAGCGCCCAGCTTCCATACGGGCAGAACATCGCTGAACAGAAAAACACTGTGCAGAACGGCGACTGGGCCCCTGTCATACAAAAAGCCTTAAAAAATGCCAGTGAGGGACAGATAATATTTTTCCCTAAAGGCGAATACAAAACAAAAAGCCCTCTGATTATAGAAAAAAGCGTAACCCTTCTCTTTGAACGCGGCGCGAGACTCCGCGGAGAAGGCGAGGACGTCATAAGAATTGAAGCTGGAGGAAAAATCATAATTGAAGGCCTCGGAGGACAAGGCGAACTCATAAACGAATACCAAAAAGTACCTGGATATAAACAGAACGGCGGAATAAACGGAAGATCGCCATCAGTCATAAATGTTGATTTTGTACGGAAAGACGCCTCCCCTTCCCTGCTCGTAAAAAATATGTATATCAAAGGTTTCGCCGGCATTCAGGGTTATGAAGAAAAAGACAAGGGAAAGCTCGGCGATGTGGAAATTATTGACTGCCGTTTCGAGTGCACCGAAAAAGATATGGCACACAAGCACTCTGAAGTGAGAAGCCTGAGAATAGAAGGCTGCCTCCTGACGGGAACCGCCCGTTACGGGATTTACTTCACAAGTCCCATGCCGGAAGGCGCGGTAGTCAAAAACAATACCATTAAAAATATAGGTGTGACGGCAATTCAGTTGAGCGGCGGCAAAGCATCTCAAATAGACGACGGCTGCGTCGAATACCTCAGTTCAGCTATAGTTCATGACAACCGCATACTCGGCGGAGGCCACAGAGCAAAATTTACGACCGCATACATACATGGGATACTCGTCTATGGTCACAATGTATCAATTCAGGGAAACATCGTCCGCGATTTCAATCGCGGAGAACCTGTTCCCGGCGCGCCATGCGGACAGTATCTGAAACTGGAAGACGGAACTTATTTCAGAGGCGCATGGAGACAGGACGGAGATAAAAAAGTGCGCGTTGCCGGGTCTGCTATTTACGCAAAAGCCAGACAAGGGATAATCGCCAACAATATATGCTCCAACTCAGGCTGGCGTTCAGTGATAGAAGTCAAAACCGGCGGCAGGGAACCTTATGTAATGGTATGCAATAATGTCGTTGACGGACGCAGTCTTTCAATAGAGGGAAGCTTCGGTTTCGAATGCAACAGCGGTAAATCCGTATGGTCCGGGAACCTTGTTTACGACATGCCCGCGGAAGCCTTTGTCGTAAGGGGGCAGGACAGATACAATACATTCACAAACAATGTCATATTCAACGCCAAAATAGGCTTTGCGCTCCCCTACACCGCCGACAGGGCGGAGAACGAACTCATAATGAACAATCGCTTTGTAAATGTCGCCCAGCCGGTGGCCCTTGAGGATGGAAAAATCCAGAAGAGCAGCAGCGTACATGCGCTTCCTCCGCTAATAGTGACAGACATAAATCTGCTGCCTCCTCCATCGGAGAATTTACGCGGACAGCTTGCCGTAATTCTTTCACCTGACGGCGATACCGTCCTGATCTGCTCCAAACACGAAAAGGGTTACTGCTGGAAAGAGCTTAGCGGCAATTCTTCAAAAAACAGCATGATACTCAGAAAAGAATATCTGGAGACAGGTAAGAACCTGAACATAAACCCTGACCAGTCTTCCGACAAAGTAAGCGAAGAAGAAGCAAAAATGCTCTGTAATCCACAGAAAGAAGCTCAAAAATACTCAGTATTTCCCTGCGGATGGCTTGTAACCATTACTGACACTGCGCGGACAACCACTCCTTCGGCAAATGTCAATGTAAAAGATTTTCTGAAATATGACGAAAAACTTTATAAAACAGGGAAACGCTCATTGCGCATAGGAGAAGGAGACAGCCAGGTAAATTGCCAGCTCCTTCAGAGAATCAAGCTTCCCCCCGGAAAAACCTACAGGGCAAAGGCAACGATGCGCGCTACAATACCGGATAAGATTTCCATGTACATAAAATACAACGATGAAATCTTGACGGCCAGAAATAAAAAGAGAAATTCATGGGAGGATTTGTCTGTTGATTTTTCGCTTCCGGAAAACAGCAACGGAGAAGTTACTATAATAATACATGGCTCAAAATTCGGCGCAGACAGGCTCGCCTGGATTGACAATGTATCAGTTCATGAATTGAAGGAAAAAAACTGATTTCAGTTTTAATTTTCTTCCCGGCAAACCATATTCCCTGCACCAGAAAAAATATCTAGGCATCAGTTCCTTCAGGCATGGAGTGAACAGCATTATTTTCAAAAGATTTTAAATTTATTAATTTTTGAATTTTATATTGCCTATTTGCGCTTTTACTGATATTTTAAGGAGATTATATTTAAACAGTATTTTCTTTACTTTTTGGGATTTCTGAAATTCAGAGGATGTGCCTATGTTAAAAAAATATCAGATTCGGGACGACGCCCTTATTGAAAGCGACACCGCTGAAGCAAATATTCTCGCGTATGTAACACCTGATGAGGCAGATAAGAAGCACCTCATAAATGACTTGCAGATTGACGAGCATACTTTAGATTCCGCACTGGACCCCAACGAACTGAGCCGTATTGAATTCGACGCAAATCATATCGCCATAATCATAAAAAGGCCCAAGAGATACTGTTCCGCCGATAATTTCGTTCTCAAAATATCCTCAATAGGTTTATTTTTATTCCCCGATAAGTTGTTTATAGTAACCAAGGACGAAAACAATATCCTTGAAGAGCGCCCCCTCCACAAGGTGTCTTCAATAAAAGACCTGCTTCTTAAAGTCGTACACCGCTGCGTCAAGCATTTTGAAGAGCACCTGCGTGTGATAAACATGATTTCAGATGAACTCGAACAGAAGATAAACAAATCAATGGAGAACAGGCATCTCTATCATCTGTTCAGTCTGGAAAAGAGCCTGGTTTACTATCTCTATGCGATACATTCGAACAATAAAGTCATAGATAAGCTTATAGCTAACGCCGCAAAATGCGGAATGGGGCCTGATGAAATCGAAAGGCTCGATGACATACACATCGAAAACAATCAGTGCTACGAACAGGCAAATACATATTCGCAAGTGCTTTCAGGCCTCATGGACGCCAGAGTGTCCATAGTCAACAACAATCTGAATATAAGCATGAAAAAGCTTACCTACGTCATGCTGGCTATGATGGCGCCGACCCTGGTAATAAGCGTTTTTTCCATGAACGTCAAGCTTCCCCTTGATCAGGACCATTCCGCGTTTTCTTTCTGGGTGATAATGATTCTCTCTCTTCTTACTGTAATCGTCGTTTATTTCTACGCCAAACGAGAGAGAAAAAACTGAACAGTCCGGTTTTCCCAATTCAAAATATTTTTGGAACACTTGCGGGAAAACTTTCAGATACTATTGCTACGGAAAACGTCTTTCTGCCTAATGTCAGACAGGACAACTTCAAGTTCGTCCAGAGACTTCCCTTTGGTTTCAACACGGAAAAACCATGTTATGATAAATCCGGCAAACGCTGTCACGGCAAGCAAAAGAAGTACTTTTGAAATACCCCATTCCGCGCTGAGCACAGGCAGTAAAAAAACACCGGCCGCGGCGCCTGTCTTAGCCAACGCCGCGGCAAAACCGTGCCCGGACGCGCGGACGGCTGTGGGAAAAAGTTCGACAGGAAGAATGAAAGTCGTGGCGTTAGGCCCCATGTTCATAAGAAGATTGAAAACAATAAACCCCGTAAAAATCAAAGGCAGATGAGCTGACCCTCCTCCGGGCAGAAGAGACGCCGAAGCAAGGACGCAGAGCCCTGCGGACATTCCCATAAAACCCAGAAGCTGAAGCTTAATCCGGCCCAATATTTCCACCAGCAGCAAATTGAGAATAAAACCCGCTATCAAAAAGACATTGACAAAGGCCGCGCCTGTTATTTCGGAAAAAGCCCTATCCTTGACGCTGCTCCCGAAGTGAAGCATACTCCCGAGAATTATAGGAGTGAAAACACCTACCCCGTAAGTGGCTATGTCCATCAAAAACCAGGGGACGGAACAGAGAACAGTCCTCCTGATATATTTCCTCGAAAACAACGCGCTGTAGCCGAGCTCCTTTTTATGTATTTCTTTTATAAGCTTCAGTTCGGTAGAGACGATTTTCTCTATTTCCGCTTTTCTGGCGGGAAGATATCTGTGGAGTATATGAGCGGCTTTTTTGGAACGCCCCTTCGACAAAAGCCACCTGGGGCTTTCGGGTATGTTCAAACGGAAAATAAGAACCAGTCCGGCGGGCAGCACCGATATCATGAGCATCAGCCGCCACGCAAACCCGGAAGCGGGAAAAAGAAAAATGACAGCAACCCCCGCAAGCGCCGCCATAAACATGCCAAGCGCCTGAAAACTGAAACCCGCCACTATCATCCGTCCCCTCACACGGGAAGGCATAAACTCCGAAATATACGAAGCGCTGAGAGGATAGTCCGCTCCTATCCCTATCCCAAGTATGAATCTGAAAACAATAAGAGACTCGATACTCCACGCGCACCCCGTAAGCAGCGCGGCCACAATGCAGAAAGCCATATCGCCGAGATAAAAAGTTTTCCTGCCAAAACGGTCAGTCATATAACCGGTTATGACAGAACCAAGCACCGCTCCAAGAATACAGGAAACACCGAGTGCCCCGATATGCCAGGGCGTGGGCTCGTATTCAAGCTTTATCAGAGGCAAGGCTATCCCTATGATGAAAAGATCAAAACCGTCAAGAAATATCCCCATCGCCGACAGAAACCATACCTTCCAGTGGGACGGAGTCATCACCGCGTCATCCATCAGCCGGTTCAATTCTATTTCATGTGAATTCTTCATGGATTCGGCTTCTGTTGCTTTTCAAGATATACGCCGGAACCCACGATATACGTTTTGCCTTTATGCGCCGCTCTTTTAACGAAGTACAGTTTAGGGGCTTCCCTTTCACTGCCGTACTTTTTTTCACCGGGCTTTATGAAATGTCCGGCAAGCCAGCCCTGCCCGTCCTTCGACATCGCAAGTTTTATCAGCTCCCTGTTTTCAAGGGTTGGCGCTTTCTCTTTTTGAAGCTCAAAAATGTTTTTCCCTTCCCATTCAGGGATTAACGGTTCGACATAGAGAATGCCTTTTTCATCCATTACAAATATGTAAGTATCATCAAAACGGAAGAGGGAATGTTCCCTGCGGAATTCGGGAAACGCCTCGGCCCCTTTCTCCTCTATCAGTTTGCAAGCTTCATCAACAACACCCTTGACGATAGACTTCCTGAATTCCACATTTGACTTGGAAATCAGTATTATATAAGTTTTCCCTTCAGGCGTCTTTACTGCCCTGGCGTATTTGATAAGATTCTTGTCGTATTCGGGGTTCAGGACAGCTCTTATGGTATCCATTATGCCGCCGTCATTTTCTCTCTTTGCCTTCATCAGGGCCCGGTGCGAGAGAAGTTTGCCGTTTACACTGTCCATTCGGAGCGACGCATCGCCAGTGTTCCCGTTATCGGGATAAACGATGAAACTCCCTTTTTCGGGATCAATCACAAATATATCATACAGCCCGTCATTCCACTTGGAACCACGCTTTTTGAATTCGTCCAGAGCGGACACTCCTTTTCCGGCAAGCATCTGCTCAGCTTCATTGAGCATGTTCATGATTTCAGAAGCGGAAAAACTCTCCGCCCGATAGTCATTAAGCACCCCGTTAACCTGCGCTGACGCGGCAGGAAAAAATATCACTGCCGAAAAGAAAATTAACGAGACCCCCATCAGCATCTTTTCTTTCATTTTTCACCCCCATGTCCTAATCCCATGAATGTCCCATATTATAGCCCCTGAAAAAGAAAAATCTCAAAACCCTTTTCTTTTTTAACGGAAATTGAATATTGATTAAGGACAGGTCAGCTGCAATGATTTTTTCATTTGCCTATTGACAATCCATCGATTATAAGCTATAACTTTAATATAATATGATGCGTTACAGCAAATTAATGAAAAAAACAGTTTTACCCACAGCTCCTCTCGCCCGGCTGATTTTCTCAGCCCTGCTTTTCTTCTGCACCTGCACGGGGCTTTATTCAGAAAACACCATAGCCAACGGGGATTTCGAACAGCAGTCGAAAAAACCATGGACAGTGCAGTTTGCCGGAGACAATCAGAAAAACTCCGAACTGGAAGCGGAACTCGATAATACAACATTCCATTCCGGCAAGTCATCAATACGGCTGAAAGGTAAATCCGCCTACCTTTCTTCCGGTTCAATCAGAGTCCTGAAAAATACGAAATACAGACTCAGCGGCTGGATAAAGACATTCAAAGTGCCCAGAGCGGAAATACGTCTCACGGGAAAGGATAAGAACAACAAACCCTCCGGAGTGGAAGTTTCGATCGGCGTATCCGACACCAGAAATTGGACATATAATGAAACGGTTTTTGACAGCGGTGAATCCGAAACCGCAACAATCCAGCTGCTCCTGCCATCCCTGGAAAGCGGTACCGCATGGTTTGACGATATAATTCTTGAAGAAGGAGCAAAATCCCAAAACGCGAACCTCCTGTGGAACAGTTCTTTTACAGCCTGCACAAACAGCGGCATACCTGACTACTGGTCCGTAAACGCCGAGGCCTTGCTTGAAACGGAAGACTGGAGCAGCGGACGATATTATGGAACAGACCCGTCCCAAACGCCCCCCGTCAAAGATGTGAAAGTTCTTCGCGTATGCAAGCCGGCCACTTCCCCCCCTATCACCCTCAGCAGCAATAATTACATAAAACTCCTCCCGCAGGGAAAATACACCCTCTCCGCATACATGAAAGCTGATAAAAACGGCCTGATTGTATATGGCGGCGGCAAGGATGGAAAAGAGAAAAAGCTCAAAATCTCGACCGAATGGAAAAGATATTCTTTTACTACAGAAATAAAGGGTTCCGACTTTTTTTCACTGACGCTTGAAAACCCTGGCACTCTCTGGATTTCGGCGCCGCAGTTCGAGGAAGGCACAGAGACAACACCTTTTTCAATTTCAGCGCACGACAAGATCAAAATTCCCGAACAATCCGAAGCCCAGTATAATGAAACGCCGTCTTTCCAATGCGCCGTTACTGAAACGCCTCCCCTGATCGATGCCTCGCTCAATGATCAATGCTGGAAAAACGCGTCCACCATTTCCGTATTCAGAGACAATGAAAGCGGAAAACAAGTTGAAACCGGACTGCAAGTCTCAGCTCTGAGAGATAACGACAATCTCTATGTCGCATATAAAATACCTCTGCGGAAATCAGAAAAACTTAAAACTGAACAGAGTTCCATGAGTGAAAACGATATCTTCAAGGAAAATTCCGATATCGCCGAACTCTTCATTTCCCCCCTCCCGTCATCCAATATATACTACCACTTCGCCGTCAATACCTCAGGCAAAATATATGACGCGGCAGGAAAAAACAACGAATGGCAAAGCGGTTGGAACGTGAAGACAGCCAGGGAAAACGACTTTTTTATCGTAGAAGCAAGCATCCCCCTGAACTGCCTTTCGCTCCGCAGGGAACAGCCCTTCTGCGGCGTCAACTTCTGCCTGACACATTACGAACAGGGCAAAGTCGAATATCTTTCCTGGACAGGCAAATCATCCTACCACCAGCCTGAAAATTTTGCGAAGCTGACCGGTCTTTCAACAGAGAAACTCAAACACCTCTTCTGGAACATTGACAATATGCAGTTGAAAAAAGACGTTGGAAATTCATACACGCTATCCGCATGGCTGAGCTCTGAATCATCTTCCTCGGGCGATTTCAAATGCATCCTCGACTGCCCCGGGCTTCTTCCGCCTTTTAGCGCCGAAAAGGATTTCAACATCGAAAACGGGACCGCGCAAATCACTTTTGAAAAATTGCCGGAAAACCTCATTGCTTCAGGAAAAATTCTCCGCATGAGATTGTTTGACCGGGACGGTAAAAAAACGCTCGCGTCTTTCTGGCAGACCCCCTCGGCCATTTCCTCGCCTAAGCTTTCAGTTGGAGGGGACAATATCCTCTCCGCTCTCCTTGAATTCGCGCACTATACAGACAGCCCCGACGCCCTGCTCAGAGTGAACTGGAAAATAAAGAAACCCGTTGATATCGTCATAAAAGAAACGGAATGCGGAAAACCTGACGGAAACGGAAAAATAATAAAAACCGCCAATATCAAAACGCCCGGTTTCTCTTATATCACAATCCCGATAAAGGAACTGCCCCGCGCTCCTTATAAAATCTCCGTGGACGCTCTTCAGGATAAGAAGGAAATAGCCGCGGCGTCTGATACTCTCATGAAAATCCTCCCCGGTCCCGTCGATATCAATGTAAACAGATTCAAGCGCTGTCTATTCATTGATAATATGCTTTCCGTTAATAATTATTACACCCTGCCGCCTCTGGAGAAAAACGCAAAGCCCGGCATTTTTCTCGGACAATTGAAGGAGCAGGGCTTTAAAACAGTTCTTCAGTCCATCCCGTGGGATATTGAACCGGGAGATAAAAGTCTCAAGGATTTAACGGAATCATGCGCGGAAAATCAAATCAGGGTCATCCTTAAAATAGATTCCGCCTTTAAGAAAAAAACGGCATTCACGGTTTACAAAGAACAAACACTGAAACTGATTAATAAACTGAAAGACAATCCCTCCATAATCGCATGGTATATTCTTGATGATTTATCCGCACGGAACTGGGAAAAAAACAACGGTTTCAAAGAGACTGAACTGACAAACCTGATTGACGCGGTAAAGGACACCGATCCACTGAGGCCGCTTATAATAGGGTGGGATAAAAACGAATTTCTGAATTCGGAAGACGCCCTGCCCTACGGTTTTTCCAATAAAATAGACATCTGCGGAATAACGTTTTTCCCGTTTCCGGCCACTCCACTCCCCGAGCTTATGAAGGACTTCTGCAAAGCGGCCCAGAAAGCAAACGAAGCCGCGGCCATCTGCGGCAGGCCCGTTATTTTCACTCTCCGGACTTTCGGAAACAACAGCGCGGCGCATGAACCAAGTCCCGAAGCGCTGCGTTTCATGTCTTATATAAACATCATCTGCGGTACGCGCCTGAACGTATTTGACGGAAACGGCGGAAAGCCAATGTACAGCGGACTATGGGATATGGAAAAAAATTTAAATTCAGAGTTCAAATACCTTGCGGAAAACGTCTTCTCCGGAGACGCAAAGCGCATAACTTCCGCTGAAACGACCAATCATATTTATTATGCCATTTGGCAAAACCGTGATAAGTTTTACATTATCGCGGCAAACAGAAACGAGAAAGCCACAGAATTTTCCATGAACCTGAACGCCATCTGTCCAAGTCCCTTTTCCTCCTTCGCTTCGCCCTTTGAACAATCCAACGGCGAAATAAAAAACGGCATCCTCACAGAAAAACTCCAGCCCCTCCAGGCAAAACTCTATCTCCTGAACACCAGCCCCCGCTGACAAAGGATATAAGAAGGGCACAAGATCTAAAAAAGAGCTTTTTTTCAATCTTGCCTATTGACATTTCATCCTTACCGCATATAATGTATATACACAATCATTATATTTCAATAAGGAATAATCCCGATGACCAAGTGGGGTCAAGTATACAAGCCGTTGAAAGCGGCTATCTTAGGCAAAAAGCTGAAAGCCGGGGAGAGTTTTTACACGCTGGATACACTCTGTGAGAAATATAATGTCAGCAAAATAACAGCCCGAAGAGTTTTGCGCGAATTAAAGCTGGAGGGATTGCTCAGTTCGGCCGGACGGCGCGGAACAGTTGTAACTGATCCAGGGAAAAATAAAGGTAAAAATATTCTGGTTTGCCTGCCAAGTTCAAGTGATGTGGACAACAGCGTTTACAAGTATTTCCAGGGCTTTTACCACATTGAAAAAAATTGCCCTTTTAAAATTTTCCCCGTTCAATTGAAATATCTTCAGGAAAAATATAAACGTATAAATGATGAAGTCGTGCTCTCCGCCGGTTTATGGGTCGGCGAAGACAAAGACGGCAATGCGATAGAAGATATTACTAAGTTTAATTTTCTCACTTCAAAATTCAATCCGGTACTGATAGGAAGCTATAAAAACTTCAACGGCATCCCTTCTGTCGGTTCAGATTATTATAAGGGATTTTATGATATGACAGCTTTTGTTGTTGGCAAGGGACACAAGGATGTGGCATTTGTCAGCCCGGGCCACATTCAACTGCGCCATGCCCCGCGCTTCAAGGGATTTTTTGACGCGCTGACAGAGGGCGGAGCTCCATTCCGGCCGGAGTTGTTGAAAAGCAACCCTAAACGGGATGCTGAGGGAATAAAACAGATTATGAATGAATTGCTCAGTCTGCCGAGGCCGCCCAGCGCGGTGATTTGTTCAAGCGATAATTTTGCGTTGATGATTTTAGATTATTGTGAAGAGAAAGGGATTAAAGTACCGGATGATCTTGCCGTAACAGGATATGATAATATTGGAATAAGTTCAATTTCTGCTCCGCCTTTGACAACGATAGACGGCAGGGTTGAACTGCAGAGCCGGATGGTCGTCCATCTCCTTGAAAAAAGAATGGGCGGGATTGATATATCCGACGAATACGTAAAAATAGATCCCGTACTTGTAATCCGCAATACAGTATAACTATATCGCACATAAAAGAAGGAGCTCTGAGATGAAACGAAAACACCGGGATAATAAAAATATATTTATTAGAACCCTCTTCACTCTTATCGAATTGCTGATTGTCGTTAGCATCATGGCAATCCTTATGGCAATATTGTTCCCGGCGTTGAGCACGGCGCGCAACCAGGCCAAGGCAATCAAATGCGTCAACAACAAGAAGCAGATCGGGCTCATTTTTGCGATGTACAGCCAGGAGCAAAATGATTTTATGCCAACCTGGCGTTGGGGCGGGGCTTCTGTTTATGAGCGCTGGTATCAGGCTATTTATCTTTCGGGACATTCCAAGATGACCCGATTGGACCAATATTTAGGCTGCCCGACACCGAACCCTGTAGGCGGAACTGTAACAAAAGGAGAAACTCTCGCATATAATATGAGACTTAGCGATTTGAAAATTCTTATGGCAAATACTCCATCAAAAAAGTTTCTGGTCGGGGACTGCTCTGCCGGTTACTGGTTCCGTGAAGATCTGACTTACAGGATTTCCAGCAATTTCAATCCGGCATCCAGCAGTACATACGGTTTTTATCCCTGGCACAATAATTTAACTTCAGGCTCCATGCTCTACCTTGATGGACACGCAAATCTCCTGAAGGTGACAAATCTTGATATACCGTCGGCTGATGGCTGGTGGTTTATGACTTACAGCAATTACTAATTAAATATATACAGGAGGGCATCAAATGAGGAAGCTTCTATTTTCGTTTTTTATCGGGACAATGTTATGGAACCTATCCGCGGGAGAGGCTTCATGGGAAAAAACTGAAATCGCGGGATGGGAAGCAATTGTCTTAAAAAATGATTCTGTAAGCCTGACTATCGTTCCGCGTCTGGGCGGACGGATTGTTCAGCTCTGCCCTAAAATTTTTGGACGGAATATTCTGCATACTTTCAATGATAAATTATCTTTGGACCCTCGAAATGAAGAAACGCTTCAATTCAAGTCCAGAGTCGTGGCAGGCGTGAAATTTCCGGCCTACAACAATTACGGTGGAATGTACTTTATAGCTCACGAAAACGGCATCCCCATGAATATACAGCACACCAAATATGAACTGCCGGGAAATTTCTGGGGCACCGCGTTTGCCTACAACATAAAAAAGGAAAATTCAGATATAATATATTCTCAAACTGGCAAAGAAGGGAATCTTGAAGTCACAATTAAAATCACACTATGGGGAGAGTCGCCCGGTTTCAAATTGGAAATGACATACAGGAATCTCGGCAATGAGGCATTTCAGGAACGCATCAGAAATCATGCCCTCTGTATGCTTGTCCCCGGCGAAGATGAAAAAATAATTCATTTTGACGCGGGGCGCGTAAATGAATATTATCTTGACAAATGGTACTGCAAATATTACTCTCAGGATCTGGGGCCTTCCGACTGGTGGGCGTTCTACAACACTAAATCCGAAGCGCTTATGGTAATGCGTCCGTCAGGTGTGCCTCTGGATATGATGTACTTCTGGAAAGGTGACGGCGGGCTTTTCACTCTTGAACACTTCGCGTCTAAACTGATATTCAAGCCTGGGGAGGCGCATACTCTGAACATTGATTTTGCTTTTCTCAAAGGGCTGAGCGGAGCTTCACTTGTCAATGGGAATGTCTGCATAGACCAGCAATTTCAGGGGAAAACCCTCACTTTTGACGGGCTTGCCGTGAAAAAGGCAGGAGAGGGAAAATATCAGGTGAAAGGAACAGCTTCGGACAACAACGAAAAAAAGATAAAATTCGATACTGCCCTGGGCTGTACCAAAGATAAAGTCTCAGACACAAAACTGGAACTGCCTGAAACACTGACGCGTCCGGTAACTCTTGCATGCGACTACTATTTTGAAAACAGAAAAATCGCGTCTGTCAGCAAATACTTCCCTGAAGAACGGGTTTACAGGAAATACCCGCGGCCCGCGGAAAACCATACTTCCCAAATATTCGGCGATACTCCCGGTTTTATGCTCTGGGGTGACGATTCGATGAGAAAAATCAGCTTCAATGAAACGCCTTCAGTGAAGATACCGGTTTCAAAGGGAATTGAGCTTTCCGCCGCATCCAATGAAAGGGAGTCGTATCAGATATTATTTAAGGCGAAGAAGCCTTTCAACAATCTGGAGTTTGCTGTATCCAGTCTCAAAGACAACAAGGGCCATGTCATCCCTGAAACAGACATCAAAATCCACAACGTGCTCTACTATTCAGAGAAAGATAAAAAGTATCCTGACGGCTTACTGAAAAACAATCCCTTTGATCTGAAAGACGGCGATCAGGCCCATATATGGCTGACTGTTTACGCGCCACCGTTCACCTCTCCCGGCGCTTATAACGGAACGATAAAGATTTCGGCAGATGGAAGTCCAGGAGTGGCATCAATACCTCTGACTTTTAATGTTTTCGACTTTCAATTGCCTTCGCCGAGGACACTGCGGACATTTACTGATTTTCAATCCTATCGTAACTCCACCGCTGTAAATGATATTTACGATGGCAAACTAAACAAAGAAAAGTGCAGGCAATTGGCGGAAGAGTATTACAATCTCGTTGCCGAATATAATCTTTCAGGAAATCACCTGCCTGATTTTCCTGAAGTACGCAAGGATTTCAGGGCAAAATACAATACAATTGCGGCTACTTACAACACACCGTCCGCAATTGACGGCAATCCGCGTTTTTCGCCCGAATACTACCGTTTGTTCTGGAAGAGCTATCTCAACAAACTGGAACTGCATAAGAAACTGGGGATTTACGATATTTCAATCGCAAAGGTATGGGATGAACCCCACGCGCCGGATATAGCAATGGTTAAACGGACAGCCCTTATGCTTCGCGAATTTGACCCGCAGGTAAAAACATTTATCGCCTTCAGGCCCGACAAGGATTTAGACGGTCTGATAGATATATGGTCGCCGGGTTTTGAACTTTGGCTGCAGAATTTTGACACCGTGCAGGAATGCATCAAACGCAAAGAAAAAGTCTGGATTTACGGTCATGACTACGTACAATTCGATAACTATGACCCGCTGAAGCTCCGCGCCAATTACTGGAGTTTCTGGAAGTACGGCATAACAGGCACTCATCGGTCTTACGGAAACGGATTGAAATACTTTATACACGACAATAAAAGTGAACTTTATCCGTATCCCACAATCAGGATGGCCGTTACCAGGGACGGCATTGATGATTACGAATACCTCGTGATTCTCAGGGATCTGCTTAGTGTCTTGAAAAATTACCCGCAGCATGAGAACCTGATTAAAGAAGCTGAAAACATAATCAAAAATGTCCACGGCATGGTTAATTTCCCCAGCAATATGACCAATGATCCGCAGGATATCAGCGAAAACAGAAAGCAGATCGCGGAAACAATCGTAAAAATACGCAAAGTCCTTGATAATGAATCACCCATGTTGAAATTTTAACACGAGAAGGGATAACCGGCTTATGCACAGCAGATGGATACTGATTTTTTTCATGACAGTTTCTGCGGTTTCAGGGCTCCGGGCATTTGAAGTTCCGCTCAAAGACACTGCGATTAAGGTGGATTGCGGAAGCACAGCCATGCCAAGCTGTTCCCTTGCCGCCTCTGAACTTCGGGATTATCTAAAAAAGATCAGCGGCATTGAGTTGCAGATAACAAAAAATTTCGATGATACAAAGAGCACGATAATTATCGGTTATGGCGAAATTGCCGCAAAATACGGGATAAAGGCAGACGATATTCCGTCTGGTGGATTTAAGATTGTTGTCAGGCCGGACATCAGAAAAGTTTTTCTTCTGGGCAATGATAACGGCAATCCGTTTTATCGCGGCGCGATGTGCAACAGGGAATATGATTTCGGCAGTCTTTACGCTGTTTATGAACTGTTGGACCGCTGGGGCTGCCGCTGGTATTGGCCCGGGGAGATTGGAGAAGTAATTCCTGAAATAAAATCCCTGATTTTGCAGGATGGAGAACAGATAATTGTCCCGGATTTTTCCGACCGCAATTTCTGTGTATCGCCAACACCTCCGGAGTTTTGGGGAAAACAGGAAAAATGGTCTGACAAGCAGAAGTCACAAGCGGAAACCGCTTTCAGAGAATATCGTCTCTGGGCACTGCGAAACCGCGCGGGCAATACTCTTGCTTACGTGAGCAGACATCATTATCCCGACTGGTTCGCTCTCTGGAATAAAAAACACCCTGAATATCTGGGATTGTACAGAGGAAAACGAGGTTGCGACGCGCAGCCTGAACGTTCAAAACTCTGTACTTCAAACCCGGCAGTCGCTGAAGCCGTCGCGCAGTTGGCTGTGGATTATTTTCAGAAAACCCCTTCGGCGGTGTGCTATTCCATTTGCGAACAGGACGGTTCACCGGGATTTTGTGAATGTCCCAAATGCACGGAACTCAATGGAAAAATCTCGCCCTTTGACAAACTTCCATCCCTGAGCGACCGTTATGCTTTGTTCTGGAACAGTGTCGGAAAGATTGTACGTGAAAAATGTCCCGGCAAATATCTGGGCGTCTATGTTTATTCCCGTTATTCAGCCATTCCTGAAACAGTAAAAAAACTGGACCCGGCATTGCGTCTGGTATTATGCAACGGATGCCGGATTGACTGGCATATATACCGTTATCTTGTGGATGGGTGGGGGAAATTAACGCCAAACCCTACATGTTTTTATCTGACACCCATACCGGGGGCTTATGGTTCAAATTTCTTTTCCTATCCCTGGTGTGCGCATGAGAATATATCAAAGGCAATGAAGTATTTTAAAGAGCATAACGTGGCAGGTTACAGGGCGCCCGCATATTCGCTGGATGCCAACTGGATTGCGGCGGCCCCCATGCATTACCTCTATGCAAAAGCTTCATGGAAAGCCAATATTGATACAGACCGTGAAATGAGGGATTTCTGCCAGATGTTTTTCAAAGAGGCATCGGAAAAAATGGCGGATTACTTTAAAACACTGGAAGCTGCTTTGAAATCACAGTTTAACACGGCGGAAATAGAACGCATGAACGCGGAAGCGGAAACTCTGGAAAATCAGGAATCTTTCAGCGCCGAATCCGTGCAGAAACTTTATTCCCCTGAATTGGTCAGGCAGCTCAGGGCAAAACTTGAAGACGCATTGAAAGAGTCTCAAACCCCTATTGTCAGGGAAAGGATTGCTCTGTTCATGCAGAATATACATTTTCTTGAGCTCGACATCGCAGCGTCAAAAGCTTATCTCAAGTGGCATTCAAATCCTTCAGGTGAAAATAATCTATCAGAGTTAACCCGGATTTGCCGTCAGCGCGCGGAACTGCTCTCATCAATCAATCCGTTCTCCGGCGTAATCGATTTCGGCATGGCCTTTCAGCACGACCGCGACGGAAGAGCTTACAACTTTAATTTTGAAAATGAAAAATTAACATTCAAAGACTCTTTTGAAAAGAAACGTCTGAACAGATGGGTTGAGTATTCCTTTTTCGAGGGCATCAGCAATGAAAAAGCCTCTGACGGGACTTCCAGCATTAAGCTGAGGGTTTCCGGCAAAGGCGAAACGGCATTACGGCGAAATATAAAAGTGATACCCGGCAAAGAATATAAAATATCCTATGACACTTTGCTGGAAGACAGCGCTTCCGTTCTCCGCATGCGCATTACCGCAGGCAACAAAACATTGCTGAACTCTTTAACACAGTCCCCTGCCCCTGACAAATGGGTACATACCGAAAAAACATTTAAGGCATCTCCCGACACAGATAACATCACCATTTATTTTATAGTATACGGCAAGAAAACCGACACTAAAATTTATCTCGACAACGTAGAATTATACAGGATGGATTGAAGCCGTAATTTTATCTCGTCCCGGAAACTTCGGTGTTCAGGGCCTTGAAGAAATCATCCATAAAACTCGCTCTTATCGCGGCCAGCGAACGGCCTGTTTCTGTCAGCATTTTCCCGGGGACGTTGCGGAGCTTTACGAGGTATTCGCGGTAGGCCGTGTCGCCGGAACTGTAGGCTTCAGAGGCAAGGGCTTCCTTTTCGGTATTGTGCAACTTCGCGCCCGTCCTTCCCGCGAAATGAAAAGCCCTGCCAATGCCGACCGCTCCGATTGAATCGAGTTTGTCGGCATCATAGACTATTTTTTCATTGAGCGTTTCGGGCCTGTTCTGTCCGCGGTAACGGTGGCGGAGTATGCAGAGCGAAATTTCCTTCTGCATCGCGGTGTCGGTGAAGCCGCATTTTTCGAGAAAAGGGATTGCTAGTTTCGCGCCGTATTCGGCATGGCATATCGCACCGTTCGCGGCCAGTTCTTCGGGACGGGCTATGTCATGAAGCAGGGCGGCAAGTTCAACAATGCGGACATCGGCGCCGCTTTCCCTTTCCAGTATAAGTCTGGAATTTTGAAGCACCCTTGTAACATGCTCGAAATCATGGCATCCGGGAGCACTTTCAAGATGTTCCTCCACAAGCGAGGAAAGGTGTACAAATTTTTCAGTATACGTTTTATCGTCCATAGGGATTTTTCAGAGATTGTAAATCCCGGCTTTGTATTTTGAGAGGTTTTCCGGGACTTTGAACCATTCCACAGTTTCGGCAAGACCTGCTTCCAGTGAATACCGGGGTTTCCAACCGGTAAGCTCTGTTATTTTTTTATTCGAACCGAGAAGGCGGCGGACTTCGCTTTTGTCCGGCCTGATCCGCTGGGCGTCCTCTTCTATTCCGGCTTTCGGGTTTATCATTCCGATAAGCTGTTTTGCGACATCGCCTATGGCATGCTCCGTCTGAGCGGCAATGTTGATTTCCTCTCCGATTGTTTTATCGGACTCAGCGATTTTGACGAAAGCATCGACTGTATCTTTGCAGTAATTCAAATCGCGCGTCGGAGTAATATCACCGAGTTTAATTTTCTGAATTCCGGAGAGAAGCTGTGTTATCACGGTCGGGATGAAAGCCCTTGCCGACTGGCGCGGGCCATAAGTGTTGAAGGGCCTGACGATAGATACCGGAAGCTCAAAGGAACGGTAAAAGGATTCCGCAAGCCTGTCCGCTCCGATTTTAGTGGCGCTGTAAGGGGACTGTCCCTGATAAGGATGCTTTTCGTCGATGGGAACGTATTGAGCGGTGCCGTAAACTTCGGAAGTCGAAGTGACAAGGAGTTTTTCAACATTCAGGTCACGGGAGGCCTGGAGCACATTCAGTGTGCCTTTGATATTTGTATCGACATAAGAATCAGGGGAATGGTAACTGAAAGGAATTGCGATCAGCGCGGCGAGATGAAAAACCACATCGACATTTTCAATAGCTTTGCGAACGCCGTTGGGGTCGCGTATGTCTCCGGCGAAAACTTCCATGTTTTTCAGTTTTTCACCAGGCAAACTGTCGAGCCATCCCCATGAATTGAAGGAATTGTAATAGACAAAAGCCTTAACGCCGCCCGCTTTTTCCAAAAGAAGCTCCGCAAGGTGCGAGCCGATAAAGCCGTCAGCGCCAGTAACCAGTACTTTTTTATTTTTTAAATCCATAATAAATACTCCCCGCACTTTCAGGCAAAAAGTTATTCTTTGAAATGCCAAAATGCAAGAACGGAACCACGGAATACTCAGAATACTCGGAAAGAAAGAGAAGATTTAAAAAAAAGCTCTTAGAAATATCTTAATTTTTCCGTGTCTTCTGTGTGTTCCGTGGTTTTATATCTTTTTCCCAATCCGTGCGAAAGCTGTTTCACTTCAGTTCGTCATTGAGAAAAGCTTCCCCGACCAGACTTTTTTCCTTCAGGACATTCCTTATCTTATAAACTTCATATTCGCAGTCTCGATACCTGTTTTTGTAAAGAGCGAATTCCCCGCCAAGTATTTTCAGTTCGCGCAAAATACGGGAATGTGACGCTATCTGTCTCAGAAGAAATCCCATCCTGTCTTTCTTCCTCTTTGAAACTTTCAGATTATGAGATCTGTCCCTGCTGTAAGATAACTTTCTGTTTTCCCTTTTCTTTCGAACGCGCCTCTTCTCCATTTCTCGTTCTCCTCTTTTTTGTTAATATTGCAGGAGAACGCCCATATACTAAAAAGGCGTGCCCCGATCGCACTCAGTCTGGGGTAGTAGCATACCCTGCAAAGAATACGATAAGGCACGCCACGCCTGTGGCGTACCATATGACATTGTTTCTTTGCAGGAAAGCGCTACTTTTCAGACTGAAACATTTGCCAATGGCAACAAATCTAATTTTTCTAAAAACTGCTTTTAATCTATAATAAGTTCCCTTTTTCTTATTCAAACTATTATTAAAAGTACCCTCTTTCCGAGAAGAAGACAAATCCAGTTTCTTAAAAAGTAGAAACGCCAGAAAAATACTCCAGAAGCCAGAGTCCCATAAAAGTTCATTACAAGGCTGAGAAAAAATGAAAAATCCACTTGTTATTGGATGTTTTCGATATATATTCCAAACTTCTCTGTTCTTTAAAGTATGTAAAAATATTCAAAATATAAGGAAGGTCAATAATGGAGAATATGATAGTTGTGGCACAGGCGGCAGGCGGAGCTCCGGCGGCAGGCGGCAGTATGTTGGGAATACTGGGGCCTATTCTGATTTTCGGTGTAATGATATTTTTTCTTTTCAGGACCCAGCGCAAAGAGGCAAAACGCAGGCAGGCCATGCTTGAGGCCATAAAAGTCGGGGACAAGGTTGTTACCGGCGGCGGCATTTACGGCATAGTCGCCACTGTCAAGGAAAAGTCCTATATAGTAAAGATAGCCGATAATGTAAAAGTTGAAATAACGAAAACCGGGGTCAGCACGGTTGTTACAGAAGAAACACCGGCCGCAGTTGAAGAGGAAAAGGGTTCAAGGAAGCTGCCCAAATATGATAAAAAGGACACAGAGTAAAAAGGAATAAGCGAGGATGAATAAGAAACCGGTACTTTGGAGATCGATATTCGCGCTGGTTGTAATTGCGGTTTTTGCTTTGTCAATATACCCGCTGACCCCGCGTGATTTCTATGATACGCTTGAAGGAATGCTCTCTTTCAAAGCTGACGCAGCCACTAAGAAAGAACAGGTAAAAAAAGCCATAGCGCTGGCCAAACAGAAACAGGCTGCGGATAAGGGACTCTACCCTTCAATAGCAATAGAACAGGCACTGAACGAAGAAGGGCTCGACCTGACGGAATTCATCAAGGGCCAGGGCATCAGCGATAACCGCGACGTAATAGGCGCGGTGAGGAAAAACGCCGGAGGCTCCATAAGACTGGGACTCGATCTGAACGGCGGCGCTGAATTCATTCTCGAACTCATTCCCGATGAAAAGGCAGACGCTTCAGCCGAAGCAACAAAAGATAAAAAGCCCAAATCACTGAATCAGGACTTCGAGCGTTACAGGGACATAGCCATTGAGATACTCCGTAAACGCCTCGAAAGCCAGAATATATTTGAAACAGAAATATCCCCCTCCGGAAGCAAATATATATCATTGAGAGCTCCCATCGTCTCAAAAGACGAAAAAGTCAAGCTCATGAACCTTATCAAAATGTCGGCCAAGCTTCAGTTCAGGCTTGTGCACAAGGACAATGACAGGCTCGTGAGTGAATATGAAACAAATCCAGAGAAATCTGTAGCCCCTCCCGGGTATCAGAGAATGGAACTTCTCGATATCCAAAAAGGTAAACGCCCGGTAAAGAAAATATATTTTGTTCAGCTCCGTCCTGAAATGGACGGCAAGAACATAGTTGAAGCGTTTCAGACGACAGACCAGTACGGACAGAGACAGATAAATCTGGAATTCAACACAAAAGGCGCAAAACGCTTCGGAGAAGTCACATCACAGAATGTAGGGCGGATGCTGGCCATAGTCCTTGACAGCAAGTTGTATTCGGCACCCGTGATACAGACGGCTATTGAGGGCGGAAACGCCGTCATAACCGGCCAGTTCTCAAGGGAAGAAGCGGACAATATAGCCAATGCTCTTGTCAGCGGCAGTCTTCCGGTAAGAATCGAAATTGAAGCTGTTTTCGACACCGACCCGACCCTGGGGGCCCAATCAGTTGAAAACAGTATTTACGCCGGGATAATAGCCACGCTGGCAGTAATGGTTTTCATGCTCATTTACTATCAGAGGGCCGGAATTATAGCCAATATCGCGCTGGTAATAAATATAATCCTGCTTCTGGGCGCGCTTGCCGCGTTTGAAGCTACACTCACTCTTCCCGGTATTGCCGGTATAATACTTACAATAGGTATGGCCGTCGACGGCAACGTGCTTATCTATGAACGCATAAGGGAAGAATTGGAAAAGAACAAGTCGCTCCTGAACGCCGTTGAATACGGATATCACAGGGCCTTTACCACAATTGTGGACTCAAACCTTACGACCCTCATAATCGCGGTAATCCTGATGTGGGTTGGAACAGGCGCGATAAAAGGTTTCGGCGTTACCCTGGCCATCGGTATTGTTACGACTATGTTCACTTCGCTTTTCATCACACACCTGCTTTTTGACCTCATGGGGAGATTTACGAAGTTCGCGACTCTCAGGATGTTCAAATTCTTCTCCGTGCCCAGTTTTAATTTCATGGCATTGCGCTATCCGGCCTATATTTTCTCCGGACTCTTGATACTTGTCTGTATCGGGGATGCCGCATACAGGGGCAAAGACATTCTGGGCGTTGACTTCACAGGAGGCACACAGATTATCCTTGATTACAAGGAAAGGGTGTCTGAAGCCGAGATACAGAAAACACTTCAGGACGCCGGATTGAACGCCAAGGTTTCCTACAAAACATCCAGTTCGATAAAGGACAACAGGAAGCTTGAAATATTTTTCAGGGACAAGGATCTCAAAACTGCCGGCAATCTCACAGACCCCAAAGCTATGGTAAGCAAAATATTGAATACAAAGTTTCCGAAAGCCGATTACGGAGGCGGACAGGAAATTACGGTCGGAGGCTTGATAGGCTGGGAATTTACGAAGTCGGCAATATGGGCGCTGGTACTGGCGTTCGGCGGCATCACGATATATATGTCAATAAGGTTTGAGTTCACTTATGCTCTCGGCGGCATTATCGCGCTTTTCCACGACTCGATTGTATCTGTAGGGATATTGCTTCTCTGCGGCGGTGAGATATCAATGTCTGTCATAGCGGCAGTGCTTACCATCATAGGTTTCTCCATCAACGATACGATTGTAATATATGACCGTGTCAGGGAAAACCTCCAACTTATCAAGAATAAATCCTACATGGAAATAATCAATCTGAGCGTCAATCAGACCCTCAGCAGAACTCTGCTTACGTCATTTACAGTACTGGTTGTGCTGATAGTGCTTTTCTTCATGGGAGGTATAGCACTGAGCGACTTCACCTTTGTCATGCTCATCGGTGTAGTTACAGGTACATATTCCACGGTTTTCATAGCCAGCCCGATCGTTCTCCTCTGGCACAAGGAAAGAAAAACAGAGAAAAGCCCGGAACAGCCTTCAGCCGCGGCAGAGGAAAAGCAGATAACAAGCTGAGTATTTTCCCGGTACGGCAAAAGCCGATACCGTTCATTTAACCGTTTTTCATGAAAGATGCTGCCGTCAATGACGAAGCGTCGCTTCCACAATTTTCATTTTCATTGATAAAGGTACTCATAGGAGGATTCCGGGAAAGGAATTCGACTATTGTGATGCCGTCTTCAGGGCTCACTGTCAAAGTAAAGCAAATGGCAGTTCTCGCTCTTCATTCTTCTTGCGTAGTCAGAAAAACATTTATTGAAGAATAAATCGGCAAGAATAAATGAACTTTATTCCTGCCGATAATAATGTCCTGTCAGATTTTTTCCTGCGCATGATAATGCGTATGGAGAAGTTTATGGGATTTCTCGCCAAGCGGCTTTTTCAGGAATTCCTCATAAATCTTTTTTATGTCAGGATTTTCATGAGATTTCCGCAACTTCTTTCCTTCATCCTCACGGTAAAGGGCGCTTATTCTGGCATTTCTGACTTCGTCATTGGTTTGCCTGGGCTGACCTCCGCCGCCGATGCATCCGCCAGGACAGCACATGACTTCGATAAAGTGATAGTTTGCTTTGCCTTCCACTATCTTTTCCATGAGCTTTTTGGCATTGCTCAGTCCGTGCGCTACCGCGACCCGGACTTCCACGCCTTTCAGGAACGCCCACTCAGGCACAGTGCTTTCGATTTTAACAGAAGCTTCCTTTACACCTTCAAGTCCGGCAATCGGAGTAACATGAAGTTTCGGGAATGGGAAATCTTTCCCTGTTACAATTTCGTAAACCGTGCGGAGGGCGGCTTCCATCACACCACCCGTATTGCCGAAAATATCAGCCGCGCCGGAGGATTGTCCGAGAGGCGAATCCATGACACCGTCTTCCAACTGATCAAATTCCAGCCCGGCCTGCCGTATCATTCTTCCCAGTTCACGGGTGGTAAGCACTATATCAACATCCTGACAGCCGCTGCTGTTCATTTCAGGGCGTTGCGCTTCATATTTTTTAGCGGTGCAGGGCATGACTGAAACGACCACTATATCTTCAGGCTTTCTGCCTATTTTTTCGGCGTAGTAAGTTTTTGCTATCGCTCCGAACATCTGCTGAGGCGATTTGCATGTGGAAATATTCGGCAGTATCTGCGGGAAGAAAGCTTCAGCGTAATTTATCCATCCTGGCGAACAGCTGGTAAGCATTGGAAGAGCGACGCTTTTATCCTTATCGACCAAGGCCTTTTTCAGGCGTGTCAGGAGTTCCGTGCCTTCCTCTATGATTGTAAGGTCCGCCGTAAAATTGGTATCGAAAACCGCGTCGAAACCGATTTTGCGCAGGGCTGTTACCATTTTGCCTGTTACAAGCGTACCGGGTTCATAATCGAAACATTCTCCGAGAGCGGCGCGGATTGCCGGGGCGGTCTGGACAACGACAAACTTATCAGGATTGTCGATGACTTTCCATACATCATCTATCTGGTCTCTTTCTGAGATCGCGCCGACCGGACAAATTGCCGCGCATTGTCCGCACTGCACGCAAGTCACAGAATCAAGCTTACTGCTGAAAGCCGGTCCGATGTAAGTTTTAAAACCGCGTCCCTGCGGGAAAATGGAGCCAATTCCCTGAATATTATTACAAACCGTTACGCAACGGCGGCAGCTTATGCATTTGGCGGAATCCCTGACCAGTGCCGGAGTGCTTTCATCAAGTATCCGGCGGGATTTTTCACCCTGATAACGGAGCAGCTTGATGCCCATGTCCTGAGCGAGGGACTGCAATTCACAGTCCTCATTGCGGTCACAGAGCTGGCAATCGCCTTCATGCTCGGAAAGCAGAAGTTCCACTACCAGTTTCCGCGCCTCACGTGCCGCGCGGCTGTTTGTAAAAACTTTCATTCCCTCTGTAACAGGCGTAGAACATGACGCGACCGGGTCACGCATGCCCTCGACTTCCACCAGACAGACCCTGCACGCCCCGATGGGCTCACAGTTCTGCATATAACAGAGTGTGGGGATATTGATATTTATTTTTTTAGCCGCCAGAAGGATAGTTGTTCCTTCATCGACTTCCACCGTCATATTATTTATTGTCAGCTTCGGCATTTTATTTTTTCCTCATTGTAAAAAAGTTATCTGTCTTACTGCGCGCGGGGCGTTTTGCCGTAATCACAGCGGAGGCAGCGTTTTGCCTGGCGGAGGGCTGCCGCTTCACTCCAGGGCAGCTCCACTTCGTCAAAATTATTTCTGCGGCGCTCGACGGCAATCAGCGGCTGTTTTTCACGCGGATAAGGCACGGGGTCGGCATCCGGGTCAAAATATGTATCCGGAACTCTATCCTGACGCCAGAAAGCGTGTTCTTCACCCGTCAGATAATTATCGATTCCTACAGCGGCTTTTTCTCCGGCGCTGACAGCTTCGATCACCGACCAGGGCCCGGTGACGATGTCGCCTCCGGCGAAAATCCATTCTTCCGAGGTCTGCCCGGTAAGCGGGTTGGCTTTGATATAGTTGCCTGAATTTATCTCAAGAGCAGTATCCTTGAGATAAGCTTTGAGATCTGACGCCTGACTGACAGCGGCAATTATCTGATCCGCTTCGATGACGAAATCATTTCCGCCGGAGTCATCCGCTTTACGGCGGCCTGACCTGTCAAATTCGCCAAGACGCATTGTACGGCATTTGATACTCGTTACCTTGCCGTCTTTACCGATTATTTCGAAGGGAGCTGTAAGCATCAGCATTTTCACGCCTTCGTTTTCGGCCTCTTCAACCTCTTCTTCATAAGCGGGCATCTGCTCCCGTGTACGGCGGTAAATCAGAGTTACCTCTTCCGCTCCGAGGCGCAAAGCTGTTCTTGACGCGTCAACAGCGGCATTTCCGCCG
>Ga0154588_1193_pt1 | contig 55258 bp, 44 predicted proteins | sample RifGroF2_FD_116017 | JGI IMG/M metagenome (GOLD analysis project Ga0154588, IMG submission 116017) | Lentisphaerae bacterium GWF2_44_16
TCCTCCGTGAGCTCTTTATGGCATACCCAAACTTTTACGCCTATTTTTCCTGCTACTGTATTTGCTTCCGTAAATCCGTAATCAATATTGGCTTTGAGAGTGTGTAACGGCACACGGCCTTCCTTGTACTGTTCCGTACGGGCAAGTTCCGCGCCGCCGAGACGTCCGGCGCAACGTACCTTTATTCCGTCAGCTCCCATTTCCATCGCTGTCTGAATCGCTTTTTTCATCGCTCTTCTGAAGCCTATTCTTCTTTCGAGCTGCATAGCTATGTTTTCGGCTATGAGCAGAGCGTTCGTTTCAGCTTTCTTTATTTCAACGACGTCAACCGCCGCTATTTCCCTGTTGTTAGCATAGGTGCTGATTGCTTCCTTGAGGGCCTCAAGTTCAGAACCTTTTCTCCCTATAAGAAGTCCGGGACGGGCTGAGAAGATTGTTACCCTGATGCGGTTCGCAAATCTTTCTATCTGGATTTTTCCGATAGCCGCGTGATAAAAATCCTTCTTGATTTTCTCTCTGATAAGGGTGTCCTCATAAAGCCAGTCGCCGAAATGCGATTTTTTGGCGAACCAGCGGGAATCCCAGTTTTTAGTCAACGCTAATCTAAGTCCAATTGGATTTACCTTTTGCCCCACAACTTCATTCCTTTCATTTATTCATTCGTCAGAACGATTTTCAGGCTGCTTGTACGTTTGCGTATTCTTCCGGCCATTCCGCGCGCTTTAGCGCGATAACGTCTGAACATCGGTCCCGGAAGGGCATCCGCCACTTTAACCAGCAGCGTATCACGGTTCAGATCAAAATTATTTTCAGCATTCGCCACAGCCGAACGCAGTGTTTTGCCGAAAAGCCTTGCCGCTTTCCTCGGGCTCAAATCAACTATCGCCAATGCTTCTATCACTGATTTCCCCTGCAGAAGACGTGATACTTCACGCGCCTTCTCCGGCGAAATCCTTGAATATTTTGTAACCGCCTGAACTTCCATTGTTCTGCCTCATTCAATTAATTTCACAATTTTTCTTAATATTTCTTAAAATCATTTGGCGCTTGAATAAACGGGCATCCCCTGCGACAAATCATTTATATTACCTTTTATCACAGCCGCCGCGGATATGAACGGCCTTGCCGTTACCACTCTCAGCTGTATTTCCTTATTTTTTCCGGCATACCAGTTTAATCCATTGGTTATGCCCTGTGCGAACCCCGCTGATAATACCACCGTCTGCAATGACTTGTTTACCGCAAGTACCCTGCATCTGTCGATTCTCTGCGTCTGCTGCGGTGATGTTGACATTGCTCCAAGGTCTTTTGCCTTGCCGGCCAAATCTTCCATAGCGAGTTTTATTTTCGCGAGTTCGACATTGTCCAGCTGCGCTTTTTTCAGCACTTCCTCCAACTGCCTGTAAAACTCAAGGCTTTTGAAGGCATATGCCCCGGAATGCTTAAGGAGTCTTTCCATAACGCTGAGAAGCTCCTGCTCTTTCACGCTGACATCCGTTTTTTCTGACGTTGCCAGCGCTCCGGCTATGCTCAACTGGATACGCTCCATTGAAGCGTCCTGTTCGCTGTATCTCTCAAGTATTTCAATCAACTCTTTACGGAGGCTTTCGTTCTCTTTTTTCAGTTCCGCGTTTTCTCCGCGAAGATAAAGTGTTTCTTCCTTCAGGGCTTTTATATCCTCTGCCGAAAGATTTTTCTTAATCTCCGCTTTTGCGCCTTCCTGTTTGCCGCCTCTCAAATCCGTACTCAAAACAAACAGAGCGCTTAAAATAGTCAGCAATATGCAAACTGTCCAACATTTTTTAATAAAAAACTCAATTTTTTTTTCAAAAAACTTTTTTCTCAGCATTTTTGAGCCTGTTTTAAGCATTTTCCAAAATGTCATGCTCCTGAAAATTTCATGAAAGCGTACAAAAAAACGCTTTGCGATTAGGCGCAAAAGAACATAATATACACAAGTTTTTCTTCTTTCACAGGGAGATATTAAAAATATATTGAAAAAAAATGGCGGCTTTATAAAAGCTCCGATATATTTGCTTCCCGACATTGAAAGAGAAGATGTTTTCATATATATAATTCTTTCCTCAAAACAATAATTATGGAGGGCTTTTCCGTGAAAGTTTTAGTTGCCGGCGGCGCCGGATACATAGGCAGCGCTTGCGCTGAATATCTGATTGATAACGGGCATCAGGTTTCTGTTTTCGATTCTCTGATAACAGGACACCGTGGCGCGGTTGACGGAAGAGCTGAATTCATAGAAGGCGATCTCGCCGACAGAGCGCTTGTAAGCGACATCATGAAGAAAGGTTCTTTCGAGGCGATAATGCACTTTGCCGCCTTTTCTCTTGTAGGCGAATCAATGAAAGATCCCGGCAAATATTTCAGAAACAATATCAGCAACGGCATAAATCTTCTTGACGCCGCCGTGGAAAACAAGGTGCGCTCGATTGTTTTTTCGAGCACCGCCGCCACGTTCGGGGAGCCGGAGGAAATGCCGATTACAGAGGAGTCCAGGCAGCTTCCCATAAATCCTTACGGAGAATCAAAGCTCTGTTTTGAAAAGATACTCGGCTGGTACAATAAAATACACGGAATTCAATATGCCGCGCTCCGTTATTTCAACGCTTCCGGCGCATCGGAGAATTTCGGCGAAGACCACAAGCCTGAAACTCACCTCATTCCGCTTATACTTCAGGTGGCACAGGGAAAACGCGAAAAAATAATGATTTACGGAGATGATTATGATACGCCGGACGGCACCTGCGTCAGGGATTATATTCATATCCTTGATCTCGCTCAGGCGCACATGCTGGCGCTGAACGCGCCCCGCAGCGGGCATTACAATCTGGGAACAGGCAGCGGCCTCAGTGTAAAGGAAATCATTGATACAGCCCGGAAAGTTACCGGACATTCCATTCCCGCTGAAATCGCGCCCCGCAGGGCCGGAGATCCTCCACGCCTTATAGCCGGTTCGGACCGTATCAAAAAAGAACTTGGCTGGAAACCCCGTTTTGAAAGCGCCGATGCCATTATAGAATCAGTATGGAAATGGATGAAAAAATATCCCGACGGCTACAAGTGTTAAATTAACTATCCGGTCCGCAAATGAAAAAATGGCATGATCTGGGCCCGTTCACGATATTTGACCTTGAAACTACAGGGATGAGCCCTGTACGGGACAGGATAGTTGAAATAGCGGCCATAAGAATAGAACTCGACGGTTCGCAAAGCCGTTACCATTCGCTTGTAAACCCTAAAACTGTTATGCCTGAGAAGGTCATTCAAATTCACGGCATTACCAATGAAATGGTAGCGGACGCGCCTGTTTTCAGGACAGCCGGGCGGGAGTTCTCTGAATTTGCCGCCGGCAGCACGCTGGTGGCGCATAATGCCCGCTTTGACCTTGGGTTTCTGCAGGAAAGCCTTTTTCGGGAGGGCTATGAGATATGGAAAGGCAAAACGATGGATTCTATCCCGATAATAAAACAGGCTTATTCAGGGCTTCCGAGTTACAGTCTGCAATATCTGAGACGGCGCTTCGGCCTTGGCGATGAACTATCGGGGCCCGCTCACCGTGCTTTCGCTGATGTCGAATGGACTCTTGAGGTTTTTCAGATGTCCTTGAAAACCCTGCTCGAAAAAACAGACAATTGAAGAAACTTATCCGTCCGATACAGTGTGCCGAATTGGAGGGGCCGCGGACGGGAGAAAGGAGAGCGTCCATCCGCGGCCGTTGGGAGGTGGATTTTTATTTTTACGTCTTGAGACAGGCGTCCATAGCCTTTCTGACGCTTTCAAATTCACAGCGGTTTCTTATTTCCTCCTCTGTGTTCATGGGATTTCTGAAAACACAGCTGTCAAGGACTTCATCGCCGACAGTTACGCATATAGGCGCGTCCGGCCCCTGCCTGGAACTGAAGGCGGCATCGATATTGACCTTGTTTTCCCATCCGTTGTCTTTGACATATTTGACGACCCTTGCCAGCAGATTGTGTCCGGGACAGTCTTCGCGGTTCGCGCAGATTGTAACTATTATGGGAACAGAATTCTTTTCAGTTCCCCTGATGACAGGGACTTTGGCGTCAAATATCTGACTCCTGTTTTTATAGTGCGTATGCAGGGCGTGATGCGCGGCATGGGAGCCGGGGCAACCCTCAAAATTCTCCTTATAGCATTCTTCCACAAGATAGTTGTCCTGGGATTTCTGGAGCTGCATGTTTTTATCGGACTGATAGAGGCCCTGCGCTCTCATCTGTCGAACTTTTAAATCAGCCATCCCCGGCTGTCCGCCTCCGGCGATACAGCCCCCGGGGCAGGCCATGACTTCGACGAAATGGTACTTGGATTTTCCCTGAGCTATCTGTGTCGCGACTTCACGGGCGGCGACGAGGCCGTTTACGACGGCGACGTTGATTTTAGTTCCGGCGACATCTATTTCGGCCTCTTTTATTTTTTCCATGCCTCTTACGGCTTTGAAATCGACGTTTTTGAGTTTTTTGCCTTCGACTTTTTCGACGGCATAACGGAGGGCGGCTTCCATAACGCCTCCGGTGGCCCCGAAAATAACGCCTCCGCCTGTGGCAAAACCCATAGGCATGTCAAACGCTTCAGGTTCGAGGTCATTGAACTTTATGCCCATCGAGTTTATCATCCTGCCTATTTCGACAGTGGTAATTACATGGTCGACGTCTGGTATGCCGTCGGTTTTGAATTTCGGGAGAGTTGCTTCAAATTTTTTCGCCGTGCAGGGCATTACGGAAACGACGACTATATTTTCCCTCTTAATACCCGTCTGGGCAGGCAGTACTTTTTTCGCCACCGAGCCGAACATCTGCTGAGGGGATTTGCATGTGGAAATATTATGCAGAAGCTCGGGGAAATAAATTTCCGCAAATTTCACCCATGCCGGACAGCAGCTTGTGATAAGAGGAAGTTTGTCCGCCTTTTTGAAGCGGTCGATAAACTCAGTAGCTTCCTCGAAAATGGTCATGTCGGCTGTAAAACTTGTATCGAAGACAAGGTCAAAGCCCATTATCTTCATCGCCTTGACAAGTTTGCCGGCGACGTTTGCGCCGGGTTCAATGCCGAAATATTCACCGAGGGCGACACGCACAGCCGGGGCAATCTGGGCGACAACGATTTTGTCCTTGTCATAAATCGCGTCCCAGACTTTTTCCGCGTCCTGACGGGGGATAATCGCTCCGGTCGGACATACGGCGGCACACTGTCCGCAGTTTACGCACTCGACATTGGCGAGATTGTCATTGAAAGCCGGGGCTACGCAGGACTTGGAGCCTCTGTTCGCAAAATCAATGGCGCCTATTCCCTGAACTTCCTTGCATACCCTGACGCAATCGCCGCAGAGAACGCATTTATTGGGGTCTCTTGTAAGCGACGGGGAAGACATATCTATTTCGACGCTCTTGGGATTTTCCTTGAAGCGCACTTTTTCAACTCCGAGCCTTCGACCGAGGTCCTGAAGGGCGCAGTGGGAACTTTTCGGGCATGTCGGGCATTCCCTGTCATGGTTTGCCAGAAGCAGTTCCACGTTTATTTTGCGGAATTCCCTGATTTCTTTTGTGTCCGTATGTATAACCATGCCGGGTTCGGGAGCGGTGGAACAGGACGCCATTATCCCTTTTCCATCAACTTCCACGATGCAGAGACGGCACGCGCCGTAAACGCTCAGTTCCGAATGATAGCAGAAAGTCGGTATTTCAATTCCGGCTTTTCTTATAAGTTCAAGGAGATTTTTTTCATCTCCAATCTCCACATCGATCCCGTTAATCTTAACTGTATTATTTATCTTCATATCTGTTTCTCCTTTCATATTCCGGTTACTGCGTCAAAACGGCATATAGTTTTGCATACTCCGCATTTTATGCACTTGTCAGGGTCTATTTTGTGCGCTTCCTTTTTTGCGCCCGAAATTGCTCCGACAGGGCATTTTTTCGCGCATGCCATGCAGCCCTTGCATTTATCCGCGAGTATTTCAGGGATAGCGAGGGCTTTGCACTGTCCGGTCGGGCAGCGTTTTTTGAAAACGTGCGCCTCATATTCCTCCCGGAAATATTTAAGTGTGGACAATACCGGGTTCGGGGCCGTTTTGCCGAGCCCGCAGAGCGAGCCGATACGGACGGCTTTTGCAGTTTTTTCCAGTAAAATCAAAGTGTTTTCATCGGCGCGGCCTTCCATTATGTCATCGAGCATCGCGAGCATCTGTTTAGTGCCCTCTCTGCACGGGACGCATTTGCCGCAGGATTCATTCTGTGTGAACTGCATGAAAAATCTTGCCACGCTTACCATGCAGGTTTTATTGTTCATAACTACTAGTCCGCCGGAGCCGACCATCGCGCCCACGCTTTTCAGAGAATCGAAATCAAGCGGCATGTCAAGCATTTCCGGCGTAAGGCATCCTCCCGAAGGACCGCCTATCTGAACGGATTTGAAGTACTCGTCTGTAACATTGCCTTTTTCATCGGTGACGCCGCCGCCGATATTATTGACTATTTCGCGGAGGGTTGTCCCGAACGGCACTTCTATCAGGCCTGTATTGGCGACATGTCCCGTCAGCGCGAAAGTTTTAGTGCCTGGAGATTTTTCTGTCCCTGTTTTTCTGTAATTTTCCGCGCCTTCCCTGATGATTACCGGAATGGTCGCCAGGGTCTCAACATTATTGATTACAGTCGGTTTTCCCCAGAGCCCTTTCTGCGCGGGGAAGGGGGGTTTGGGCATAGGCATGCCGCGTTTGCCTTCTATAGACGCTATCAGGGCTGTTTCTTCGCCGCAGACGAAAGCCCCCGCGCCTTCCATGACGACGATTTTAAAATTAAAAGAACTTCCGAAAAGATTTTCACCTAGAAACCCCGCGTTTTCCGCGTCCTTCACGGCCCTGCGCATTCTTTCCACGGCGAGGGGGTATTCAGCGCGGACGTAAACATAGCCTTCGTCGGCGGCGACAGCTCTTGCCGCAATCATCATTCCCTCAATCAGACTGTGCGGATTGCCTTCCATTACGGAGCGGTCCATGAAAGCGCCGGGATCGCCTTCGTCACCGTTGCAGATGATATATTTTTTAGCATTCTCGGACGCGAGTGTCAGCTTCCATTTCAGTCCGGTCGGAAAACCGCCGCCGCCTCTGCCCCTGAGCCCGGATTTTTCTATTTCCGCGCATATCTGCTGAGGGGTCATTTCCAGGCATGCTTTTGCCGCGGCTTTATATCCGTCCTTGTATATGTACTCGTTGATACATTCAGGGTCTATCGTGCAGTTTTTGAGAACGAGCCTTTTCTGTCTCGCGTAAAAGGGCATTTCATCATCGCCCCTGTAAATTTTGCCGTTGACAGGGTCTTTATAGAGAAGGCGTTCAATAACTTTGCCGCCGGTGATTGTCTCACTGACGATTTCCTCCGCGTCTTCCGGCTTTACGTTGGTATAAAGAATCCCGTCCGGTTCTATTCTTACCAGGGGGCCTCTTTGACAGAAGCCCTGGCATCCGCTCTTGGAAATGTGAACAGTCCCATCGCAGTTATCGGCGGTGAGTTCGAGACAGGCTTTTACCGAGGATTTTTCAAGGATTTCCAGCAGTCTGTCCCTTATTTTCAGGGAACCGTTTGCCACGCATCCTGTGCCGGCGCAGAGAATTATTCTTTTTGTGGTTTTTGCCGCCGCGTCTTTGTATTGCCCGGCCCTTTCCTGAAGTTTTATGATATCAGTTTTCATTGCGCCACCTCTTTCGTCAGCTCGTCCGCGACAGCATTTTTTTCTTTTTCGATAATTTTTTCCAGCAATTCAAGGGCGTGTTCTGGTGTTACTTGTCCATGTACCTCATCGTTTATGACCAGCACAGGGGCAAGTCCGCAGGCGCCGAGACAGCTGACTGTTTCAACAGTAAAAAGCATATCCCCTGTGGTAGGGTTCTCCTGAGTAACCCCAAGGCGTTTTCTCAGAGCTTCCAGAATAGGTATCGAGGCTTTCACGTGACAGGCCGTCCCGTCGCATAGCCTGATAAGATATTTCCCCTTTGGCTCAAGCGTGAAGTGAGCGTAAAAAGTGGCGACCCCATATACTCTGGCGGGGGGGATGCCGAGCGAGGTCGCCACATAACTTATTATATCCTTGGACAAAAATTTATATTCCTCCTGTACAGCCTGGAGGATTGGTATGAGCCGGGCTTTGTCAAAGTTATTTTTCTTCAATATCCGGTTGACCGCCTCCAGATGTTTTATCATCCGGGCAGTTTTACTGATAGTCTGGTCCATTGACGTTCTCCTTTCTCTGTGACGCAAAACACTGTTAAAAAGAAAACCCTGTTTGCTGTTTAACATCTCTCCCTAAAGCACTATTATAACAGATTAAAAACTATATTGCAAATACTTTCACGATTATTTTTAATAAAAATTGAATTTGTAATAAATTTCACAATACATGTTGTTGTAATTCGTAATTATATTGTTTTAAGTTAGTTACAGTGTTTTGTCCGTCTTTGTTCTGTTCTGTTATTTGAAAATTTTAATTTGGTTCTTGAAAAATGCAATTGATAATTATTTCACAATACCGTTGTTTAAAAAGGCCCTGTTAATTTTATCACAGGGCCTGACGCGGGGCTGTTAAACAAATTTGATTTTTACCTCCTTGAGATATTTTTCCTTTAAAACGTTTGCTATGCGCCTGACGATAGAGCGCCTTATTTCTATGTCGAGTGGCAGGTTGGGGTCCTGATGCACTTCATTGACGCGCGTTCCCACGAGCATTTCTATGATATCGTTTTTTCTGAGAATTTCAGCGAGCATTACGGCGGGATCGCCTGTTTCCGGCGGAATGCCTTCTTCAAGGTATTTAGCGGTTCTCGTAAGAGTGAAAATGCCTTCGGTAATCAAGTCTATGCCGTTCATGCCGGATACCGGAGGCAAATCATATCTTGCGGATTTCAGGTCGGTTTTTATTTCGCGGTCGAGTTCACGGGCCACGATGTTGGCTGTTGTGCCGCCGCATATTACTTTGGAGCCGTCATAGGAAGCTATCAGGCGGGCGCATTCCGCGTCGCGCTCCTTGAAAAACGGAGGGCCGGTAAAGAGTATGAGTTTTTCAGGCTTCCTGAAATATATTGACGCGGAGGACATATCGTCTCCCGGCGTGTAGGAGCTTTCTTTGAGGAGCGCTTCCTTTATGAGGGCTTCGGCGAAGTCCTGAGAGCCGCGGTTGTCCTCCTCATACGCTCTGTTTTCCACAAATTTGCGGCATCCTTCAACGCGCCAGCCGAGTTTATATTTTTCAGTTCCCATGCCGGCCTGGGTTATTCCGTCGGATATCAGGACTATGCGGTCTCCCTCGGAGATTTCGAACTCATAAACTTCAATAGACCTGTCCCTCCAGTTGGGAGAACATATTTCACTGCATGGGATATTGACGCATTTGCCTTTGTGCATGAAAAGGAACGGGGGGTTGCCCATGTTTATTATTTTAGTTTTGCCGTTGAGTGAGAGATCCACTATTGTGAAAGTGGCATAGCTGATTTTTCTTGTCCTGCAAATGGGCAGGGCGCTCATTATGGTTTCGGCGGACTGTAGTATCTCCTTGTTGGAAGCCATGAATTTGAGTGCCATGGTGGAGGTCATGGATGAAAGTATGTTTGCCTTTATGCCGCTGCCGAGCCCGTCGGAAAGCACCAGGATGATGCGGTTTTCCTCGGGGACTCTGCAGAATTTGAAAGCATCTCCGCAGATGTTTTCGCCGCGTTTACAGCGCTGGCTGAAGCCTATGTCCACAAATAGAGGTCCCGAAATCATGGAGCATCCTTTCTATTCTTCGTTATTATCGGTGTAATCATCCGCGATCGAACGCAGAAGTATTTCAGTGTCCGCCATGTGTTCTCCGAGGCGGCAGGCTATTTCCTGGACGGTTTCAAGATTTTTATGTATGACTTTTTTTGCTTTTTCGGCGATCTGTTCACGGCGCATTTCCGTTCTGGTGACGTCAAATATCACCGCGCCCACGGCCTGATGCGGTTCTATGTTGAAAATGGTAATGCCGTAGAGCCTGCCTCCGACTTTGATGGAATCCCTGTGCATGTCCTTTCCGCCGGAAAGAACACCGGCGAAAAGTTCATGGAAAGGCACAATTCTGCTTATGAGCGCTCCCGCCAGGCCGGGGCGCGCCTCGTATGCGCAGGCTGTCGCTTCATCAAACATCTTCGCGAAAAACTCATTGCATTCTATGATTTTCATTTCAGCATCGACTATGACGACGCCTGCCGGAATGCAGCGCAGAAGGGCGTTTGCTTTTTTTTGTACCTGCTTGCGGAGATAGGATAGGCACATCGCCGGTTCGGCCTTCTTTTCGAGGAGGGCCTTTGCGAAGTTACGGCAGGTTTCATAACCGCAGCCTCCGCAGTTGAGTTCGTCGTCGGGAGATGTTTTTCCGACGCTTCTGAGGGCGTCCTTTATTTTCGTTTCATCCTGCAAAGGCGCTATTATCGGGTCGGGATATATTTCCATGTTTATATTGGAAGACGCTTTTCGTTTCAGTACCTTTTTCGGCATTTTGATTTTGTTCACTATTTTCATTCTGGCAAGAAGGCCCGGCATTTCGTAAGAGGTGCAGGGGCCGTTTATGCAGCCGCCTTCGCAGGCCAGGGCCTCTATGAAAACAGGATTGTCAAACCCGTCAAGACCTATGCCGGAAAGCGCTTTGTCGATATTATGGAGGCCGCTTATGGCCACGTATTTCACTTCCGGAGGGAGCTCATGGGCGCGGATTGTATCTATCATGCCGCCCTCCACAGGGTAAATCCCGCCTTCTTCGGAAGCGCGCGGCACAAAGGACGCCGAATTTTCGGGCTTTATTTTCGCCGGATCTATTTTCTTTTCCTCCAGCCATCTGCGCATGTCTGAAAAAGTTAATGCCACGTCAAGAAGTTCAGGGTACATATCGGCTTCGCTTTTTTTTGCTATGCAGGGGCCTATGAAAACGATGCCTATATTGTTTCCGAAAGCTTTCCGCAATATTTTGCAGTGGGCGAGGAGCGGAGAAAACATTCCGGTAACGGAAAGAGCGGCGTGTTCGGGCATATATTTGCGGATGAATTCGACGCAGGACGGACAGGCGGAGGAAATGAAAACGCCTTTGCCCGCTTTAGCCAGGACAGAGGCGGTTTCCGCGGAAACGTCCTGTGCTCCGAGGGCTGTTTCACCGACACCGGCGAAGCCGAGTTTTTTGAGGGCTGTTATAATTTTTTTCTCGTCAACGCCCTGAAATTCACTTACCCAGGAAGGAGCGAGCGACACATAAACTTTTTCTTTTCTCTCCAGCAGATATTTCACTCTGCCGAGGTCATCCCTGACTCTTTTTGCTTTAGCCGGACAGATCTGGACGCAGTGTCCGCAGGCCACGCAGAGTTCGGGTACTACCGAGGCGTGGCCGTCTTCGACTTTTATCGCTTTCACCGGGCATTGACGGACGCATTTGTAACAGTCCTGGCACTCTGTGCGCAATGTATATATCGGATAATCTCTGTCCATGATAAATTCCCCTTAATTTTATGGAAAGTACTGTTTAAGTAAATCCATTATGACACCCGTATCGACTTTTGAATATGTTTTTCCGTTGATTACCACATTAGGCCCGTCTGAACAGTTTTTTTCGCAGCAGCTCCCGGTGATTTCGATTTCAGCGGGAAGGCCCCTTTTTTCAAAATATTCTTCTATTATCCTGAGGTTTTTGTTATTTCCTCTGGCAAAGCATGAACTGCCCATGCATATAACGATTGGGGGCTTTTTATTCATGATTCTGTTTCCTCCTCTTTTTTTTCTTTCGCCCTTTTCAATTTTACGCTGAGAGCGGCAAGGCCTGATGAGAGGTCTTCCTTCTGCACCACTATATCAGGGCCTGTTTTCAGATCGACAGTGGTAAAGTTCCAAATGCCTTTAATTCCTGCCGAAATCATCATCTGCGCGACTTCCTCCGCGGCGTCGGCCGGAACGGTCAGTATGCCTATTCTGACGTGCATTCTCCTAACCAGATCGGGGAGTTTTTTCAGCGGCAGAATGGAGCGTCCATGTACTGTTGAGCCTATTTTAGCCGGGTCGTTGTCAAATCCCGCTACTATGTTCAGTCCGTTGTTTCTTATCCCCTGATATCCCATGAGCGCGCTTCCGAGGCAACCCACTCCGGCCAAAAAGGCGTCTGTCGCATTATTCCATCCGAGGAAGTTTTCTATTCCTTCTATGAGTTCGGGCACAGGGTATCCGACTTTGGGTTTTCCTGTGATTCCGGTTATTTCCAGATCTTTGCGGACGACTATGGGGGCGAGCCCTATTTCCTCTGCCAGATGTGTTGTCGAAACAAGTTCACGGCCCTGCATCTGAAATCTTCTCAGTATGCATAAATAGCCGGGAAGCCTTTTAACTGATGGCATCCGGACAACTTTTTCCACTGCTTCCGTGTCCATAATAATTCACTCCGCTATTAATAGATATATTTTTATCGATATATTTTTATCTATTATACCAGAAGAAGATTTTACTGTCAACAGTTTTCAGTAAAATTTATGAAAAAATCAAAAATCAAAAAGCTTTATTTTTTCTCCGCCATTCGCGAGGGGAAATGCCGTTGATTGTTTTGAAATGGCGATTGAAATTTGAAAGGGTATGGTATCCGGATTTGAGGGAAATTTCCAGTATGGAGAGCATGCTGTTTTTCAGAAGTGTTTTTGCTATTTCCATACGGAAACAGAGCAGGTATTCCTGAGGTGAAATGCCCATGGCGGATTTAAAAATCCTCCTGAAATTGGTGATGCTGCAATTTGAAATTGAGGACAGTTTGGGAATTTCTACGAGACTGGAATATTTCGAAGCAATGTATTTTAACGCCGGTTTTATTCTTTCAATATTCTTGTATTTTGCCGTGTCGGGCGGAAGAGGCTTCAGAGGCGCGATACGGTGAAGCATCACCATAAGTTCCCAAACCAGCGCTCGTATTGCCGAGCGGTAAGACTTTTTCTTCTCCGTCATTTCTTCGGCAATTCTGAAAATTATATTGCAGATATCAGGAAATTTTTCAGAGCTTATCACATTTTTGAATTCCGGGCCGGAAAGCGATTCCGTCTCGAAAACATCTTCCGTCGAAGGCGCGTACCCTGCCATCAGTCCAGCCGGGTCAAGATTGAGAAATGTCCAGCGGCTTATCATTTCAGGCGAGCTTACAAGAAGATGCAGTTCCCTGTTATTTACCGCGAACGCGTCCCCGGCCTTGCATGGAAAGATTTTATCCTCCACCATAAAAACACCATGCCCCTCATGGCAATACCCTATCTCAAAACACTCATGTACATGTGCGGGTATTTCGGGCTTGTTGGAGCGGCGAACATTAAGCGGGCCGTGAACAGGAAAAGACGGATCAAGATTTATCGGCGAAAACTCTCCGCCTAAAGTCTCTTTTGGTCGATTTCGCATAGTTCTTTGGTCCTTAAGTAGAGGAACTTGCTCTTTACGTCAATTATAATTGATATAAGAAATTTTTCAAGAAACAAAAACAGGCGAAGAGGAGAATATTCATGAAAACAGCGCTACTTACAGAAAAAGGTTTTATCATTGAGGAAATCCCAATCCCGGAAACGGACGAAAATTCGCTGCTTATAAAGACTGTTGCCTGCGGCATCTGCGAGGGTGACATTTTTCAGTACAGAAAGGCTAAAGGTGGAACGCCTCTCAGAAAACAGCTCGGACATGAGGGCAGCGGCATTGTCGTAAAGGCCGGTAAAAACGTGAAAGATTTTTCGGAAGGCGACAGGGTGACTGTTCTCGGCGGGCCGTATTCGGAATATTTTGAGGTCAAAGCATCGTCCGCAGTTAAAGTGCCTGGAAACATAAAGCTTGAGACTGTGCTCGGGGAGCCTGTCGCGTGTTTCATGCATGCGGCAAAGAGATTTGGGATAAAAAAAGGTGAGAGGATTGCCGTAATCGGTTGTGGTTTTATGGGGCTCGGCTGTCTCCAGCTTGCGAAAAGAGAGGGCGCGGGCGAAATAATTGCGCTCGAACCTATAGAATGGAGGAGGAAAAAAGCTCTCGAATGCGGTGCTGATAAAGCAATAAACCCTTCAGGGCTTTCTCCTGATGCAATACTTCGGAACTTCGGGGAATTTGATGTGATTATCGAAGCGACCGGAATTCAGGAAGCCATTGATGTTTCCTCCGTGCTTGTCAGGGAACACGGCAGGATTATTCTGATAGGATATCACCAGTCAAATGACGGCATACGTTCTGTAGATATGCGGCAATGGAATTATAAAGCTATTGATATAATTAACGGGCATGTCCGCCGCGAGGACGAAAAGCTTGATGCCATGAGGGAGGCCGTCAGCTTGGAAGCGGACGGACTGCTCAAAATGGAAAATCTTGTAAGCGTTTATGAGTTTTCTGATATTGAAGAAGCCTTTAAAGACCTTATTTCCAGAAAGGAGAATCTCTTCAAAGCCGTCCTGAAACTTTCATAGAATGCGCACGTGCCGTTGCCTTATGCGCAAAACAAGACGGCTTTTGAGTTTTTCAGAACGGAAAAGTAAGCTGTACCGGGCCTTTGTTTTCTGCTTCCGGCATCGGAAAACCGGAGACTGTAACTCCGAGCAGGCGCACTTTGCGACTGCCCGCTTCGGTTTTTGCGAGAAGGCTTGATGCAATGTTGAAAATAATTTCTCTGTCATCAATGAATGTTTCCTGGGAACGCTGGCGTGTAATGGAGGTGAAGTCATCATACTTCAGTTTCAGCGTAACTGTCCGGCCTGAGAGCTTTTCCTCTTTCAGTAGTTCTTCGACTTCCCCGGCGAGCTCCTTTATAATGCGCAGTATCTCATCCATGTCGTCAATATCCTGCTGAAAGGTAAGTTCACGGCCCATGGACTTGCGCGGAGCGTCGGGGGTTACAAGCCTGTCCTCAATGCCGCGGACAATATTATAATAGTAAATGCCGGCTTTGCCGAAAGCGCTTACCATATCCGGCAGCGAAAAATTTTTCAGGTCGCTGCCGTTATTGATTCCCAGTCTGTGGAATTTTTCGGCGGTAACCTTGCCGATGCCGTAAAATTCACCAATGGGAAGTTTGTCAATGAACGCGTCGGCATCTTTCGGTGTAATGACGGTCAATCCCGAGGGTTTGCGGAAGCCTGATGCGATTTTGGCGAGGAACATATTGAAGGACACGCCTGCCGATGCCGTAAGCCCTGTTTCAGAATAAATGCGCTTCTGAATTTCCTGTGCCGCCCAGGTCGCCGAGGGAATATTTTTCTTGTTGTGGGTAACATCAAGATATGCTTCATCCAGCGACAGCGGTTCGACAAGCTCGGTGTATTCCATGAAAATGCTTCGTATGATTTCTGACTCATGGGCATAAACATCCATCCTGACGGGCAGGAATATTCCATGCGGGCATAACTTCTTCGCCTGATTTATGGGCATTGCCGAATGAACGCCGAATTTGCGTGCCTCATAGGACGCCGTCGAAACGACGCCTCTTGTCCCCGGCAGGCCGCCGACTATGACGGCTTTGCCTTTCAGACGCGGATTGTCGCGCTGTTCAATCGACGCGTAAAAGGCATCCATGTCGATATGTATTATTTTCCTTACGAGCATTGCATAATATACCCCAAAAGGAATTTCGGAAAAGGATTTGGCGCAAATAAATCCGGGAGGAATTTTTCTGCGGCAGTTTATGAACGGCTCGCGGTACTTGTATATGATTGTAATATGTGTTATTCTTCAATACAAGGTAAAATTCATTGGGGTTTTATATGATTCATCAGACATTGAAGAAATGTTTTGGTTTCGACAAATTCAAAACAGGTCAGGAAGAAGTAATAAGACGCGTCATAAACGGAGATTCGGCAGGAGCTATCTTTCCGACTGGTTCGGGGAAATCCTTATGCTATCAACTTTCGGCTTTGCATCTTCCTGCGCTCACTCTGGTGGTATCGCCGCTGCTTGCGCTGATGAAAGACCAGCTTGATTTTTTATCGTCAAAAGGAATTGCCGCCGCCACTATAGATTCATCGCTCAAAAGCGAGACGGTACGGGAAATAATGGACAAAGTCAAAGCCGGCGCTTACAAAATTCTGCTGATAGCGGTGGAACGCTTCAAAAATGAACGGTTTCGTAAGTTTCTGAGCGGTGTTCCAATATCATTGATGGTTGTTGACGAAGCCCACTGTATTTCTGAATGGGGCCATAACTTCCGCCCTGACTACCTGAAGCTTCCTGTTTATCAGCGTGAATTCAATGTCCGGCAGGTATTATTGCTTACGGCGACGGCAACCCCTGAAGTTATAGATGATATGTGCGCCAAATTTAATATGCCGCGCGACGCTGTAACAGTTACCGGTTTTTATCGAGGCAATCTGCGCTTGTGGGTTAAGCCCGCGGCTGCCGCGGATAAACCGGACCTATTGTATAAGCTGCTGAAAGATTCCCCTGAACAGGCTTCCATTGTTTATGTAACATTGCAGCAGACCGCTGAAGACGTGGCGCTGTTTCTTCTCGGGAAAAATATAAACGCCGTTGCTTATCATGCGGGTATGGAAGACGAAGAACGCAAGAAGATCCAGAATTCATTTATGCGCGGCGAAAAAAACTGCATCGTGGCGACTATAGCCTTCGGTATGGGAATAGATAAACGTGATATACGGAGGGTAATTCATTACAACCTCCCTAAATCAATAGAGAATTACAGTCAGGAAATCGGGCGCGCCGGACGTGACGGGTTGAATTCTGACTGTTATGTACTGGCAAACCGTGATGATGTGAACGTCCTGGAAAACTTTATTTACGGCGATACTCCTGAAACTGACGGCATTCGCAGTGTGCTTGAAGAAATACCCCGGGATGGAGCAAGATGGGAATTGCGGATAACGCGTTTGTCAACGTTTTCAAATATCCGCATACTTCCGCTTAAAACACTGCTGGTCTATCTGGAAATGAAAGGTATTGTCAAGCCTCTTTATTCCTATTTTGCCCAATACCGTTACTCTAATATTATCAGCGATGGGGATATTGCCTCGAAGTTCAAAGGCGAACGCCGCCAGTTTATTGACAGTTTGTTTTCCGGAGTTGAAAAGAGCCGTATATGGACCACTGTGGATATTGATAAGATCAAATATGGATATAACACAAACCGCGACCGCATCACCGCCGCACTGGAATATTTTCACCAGCATGGATTCATCAAACTTGAAGCAAAGGATACTGTTGAAATTTACGAAGTAATCATGCCGGAATTTGATATTGACCTGACGACACGCGACCTTGCTTTATTGTTTAAACAGAAAGAGCAGACAGAAATCAGGCGCATTGAAAAGATGCTGCGTTTTTTCAACGGCAGTTCTTGTCTGAGTTACGCTCTGGCGGATTATTTCGGCGAAAAGATAAACAGAAAGAAATGCGATCATTGTTCGATATGCCTGGAAGGGCAAGTCTCCATAGAAAAAAGCATTCCCCTTAAACCCTTTACCGAATACGATTTTAATGAACTTACAGATCCGCTTACAGCGAAACTCAAGACGCCTCCCGGCCCGGAATTGCTTACCCGGTTCCTCTGCGGTATTACAGTCCCGGTGTTTTCAAAAATAAAGGCCAAGCAACTGCCCGGCTTCGGAAAGCTTGAAAAATATCGTTATGCGGATGTCCGTTCCTGGCTGGAAGCTTTCTTGACAGTCTGAAAATCTCTCCGGCATGAACAGGCTTATTATCAAAAAAACAATATTTTTTCAAAAATTTAGTTGACATTGCAATAGTTGACATATAAACTAAATGGCGTAACGGCAAACGGAGTGTTAATATGGCGAAAAAACAATGTCACAGCGAACTGGTAACTTTTGAAGACCGTGACCACGAAGCGCTGATGGGCGTCTGGTGGACGGGGGTTCTTCTGAAAAAAGGGGCCAACCGTTTTTTCAGCGAGTTCCTGTCATCGGAAGTACAATTCAATATCATGATGGTACTCAAACACAGTAAAAAATCTCCGACACAGAATGAACTCGGCGAGCGTCTCCTGGTGGATAAATCCAATATTACCGGGCTCCTTGACCGGATGGAGGCCGCCGGGCTCTTGAAGAGGCTCAAAGTAGCCGGGGACAGGCGCTGCTATCATATAGAACTGACGAGAAAAGGCTTGAAGATTTTGGAGAAAGTCGAAGAACCTTATAGAAATCATGTAAAAAAACTTATGTCGATATTTACCGAAAAGGAAATTAACAATTTGAACCGTTATATGGCACGCCTTCAGGGAGCCATCACAAAAGAAGAACCAAACGCATTAGAAGATAAGGAGTAACAATATGGGCCAGCGGCTTTTCAGGACACAACGTTTTCTGCCTTTGTTCATCACGCAGTTTATGGGCGCGTTCAACGACAACTTTTTCAAAAATGCTTTGTTGCTGTTAATCACCTACAAGCTTGCCTTGAGTGATAATGATTCAGCGGTAATGGTCAATCTGGCGGCAGGCGTATTTATATTGCCGTTCTTTCTTTTCTCGGCGACAGCCGGACAATTGGCGGATAAATATGACAGAGCGTTAATCACACGGATACTGAAGGTGGCTGAAATCATACTGATGGGCCTTGGGACTTTTGCGATTTTCGCGCTTTCGTGGCACGACGCCCCGGCCTTCCTGAAAAGCCCGCTTATACTCCTGAGTATCCTGTTTTTAATGGGAGCTCAGTCCTCTTTTTTCGGTCCTATCAAATATGCCCTGCTTCCACAGCACCTGAAAGACAACGAACTTATCGCGGGTAACGCCTATATCGAAGCGGCGACATACCTTGCGATACTTTTAGGAAGCATTTTTGGCGGAATTCTGATAATGCGCTCCAACGGTGAATTTATTGTAGGCGCGGGGCTTATGGGAGTTGCGCTTGCAGGTTATCTGGCAAGCCGCTGGATTCCCGCAGCGAAACCTGACGCTTCCGATTTGAAAGTCAATTATAATTTTATTTACGAAACATGGATAATATTAAAAAGTATCAGAGCTCAAAAAGTCACATACCGCTGTGTGCTCGGCATTTCATGGTTCTGGGCAGTTGGAGCGCTGATGCTTTCCCAACTGCCGGCAATATGCAAATCCATTATCGGCGCGGATGAAACCGTAGTAACATTTTATCTGGCGATATTCACAATCGGTATAGGCGCCGGTTCGTTGCTCTGCAACCGTATCCTCAGGGGTATCGTACAGACGACATTTGTTCCGCTGGGCGCGCTTGGCATGTCGATATTTATTGTGGACCTGTATTTCGCCTGTAAAGGAATACACGTGAGCGATACGACAATGTCCATCAGAGAATTTGTCCGGCATTTTGTCTGCTGGCGATTGGCTTTTGACATGCTGATGATCGCTGGATGCGGCGGGATATTCATAGTGCCTCTTTACGCGCTGATTCAACACCGCACGAAACAGGCTGAAATGGCCAGAGTCATCGCGGGAAACAATATAGTGAACGCGCTCTTCATGGCGGGTGCCGCGTTAGCGGTAGTTCTCGGTCTTCGGACGGGACTGAAAATATACGAGATTTTTCTTTTCGTTGCCTTCATCAATACACTCGTAGGCATATATATATGCTTGTTGCTGCCGGGCGCGCTTATCCGTTCTCTGGTACGGACTGTGCTCGCTATTCTTTTCAGGGTTGAAATCAAAAATCTGGAGAATTACAACAAGGCCGGAGACAGGGTATTGATTATAGCGAATCATACATCCCTTCTTGACGGGATGCTTATAGCGTCGTTCATGCCGGAGAAAGTAACTTTCGCAATCAATACCCATATAGCGAAAAAGTGGTGGGTGAAAGCCAGTTGCGCGCTGTTTAACGCGTTTCCTATGGACCCGGCAAATCCGCTTGCGACGCGTTCACTGATAGAGGAAATTAAAAAAGACCGCAAATGCATGATTTTTCCCGAAGGCAGAATCACCGTAACCGGCGCGTTGATGAAAGTCTATGAAGGCTCCGGCATGATAGCCGAAAAATCCGGCGCGATGATATTGCCGATCCGTATAAACGGCGCGCAATACTCCAAGTTTTCGTATTTAAAAGGGAAAGTCAAGACACGCTGGTTTCCCAAAATAACAATGACCGTATTGGAGCCGAGACGTTTTGAGGTTGACCCAGTTTTCAAAGGCCGTGAAAGACGCCAGAAGATTTCCGCGGGTATTTATGACGTGATGGCGTCAATGATATATCAGACCTCGGAAATTGACGAACACCTGTTCCGTTCTCTGCTCGGCGCCGCTAATATTTACGGTTACGAACGGCAGCTTCTCGAGGATCAGACCCGCGCGGTGCTGAGTTACCGTCAGTTGATAAGGAAAAGTTATATTTTCGGCAATGTTCTCCGCAGACGTTGCAGACACGAGAAATATATCGGCCTGATGATGCCTAATTCATTGCCGAATGTAGTTTCATTTTGGGGTTTGCAGGCATATGACCGTGTGCCTTGCATGATTAATTTTACATCGGGGATTGCGCCGATTATAACATCATGCCAGGCGGTAGGCGTAAAGACTGTTTTTACATCGCGCAAGTTTATCGCTGCCGCAAAACTGGAAGCACTGGATGACGCCCTCGAAAAAGCTGAAATAAAAGTGAAATATCTGGAAGACGTGAAAAACAGTATTTCGATTTTTGAACTGATATCGGGAATGCTCCGCTATGCGATGAAATTGAAACCGAGAGCAAAAGCCGATGAAGCCGCTGCAGTCATTTTCACATCGGGCTCAGAGGGCGCGCCTAAAGCGGTTCTGCTGAGTCACCGCAATTTGCAGGCGAACCGCAATCAGGTGTTGACTGTAGTGCCCCTCAACTCACAGGATCGCATCATGAACTGCCTGCCGATGTTTCACTCTTTCGGCCTGAGCATGGGGACCGTGATGCCTCTGCTTTCCGGAATCAGGACGTTCTTTTATCCGTCGCCGCTGCATTACAGATACATTTCAGAACTCTCTTATGATTCAATGGCCACGGTCATTTTCGGTACGGATACATTTATGGCAGGTTACGGACGCGTCGCGAACCCTTATGACTTTTTCAATATCCGTTTCGCCATGGTCGGCGCTGAAAAACTCAGGGAAGCCACGATTAAGTTATGGATGGACAAATTCGGCATCAGGATTTTTGAAGGCTATGGAACGACTGAAGCTTCTCCTGTAGTCAGCGTCAATACGCCTATGTATCACAGGCCCGGCACTGTCGGCAGGCTCGTGCCATGCCTCGCGCATCGCATTGAGCCGGTCCCCGGCATTGAAAAGGGCGGCGAGCTTTTTATAAAAGGCGATAATATCATGATGGGATATATACGCCATGATAAACCGGGCGTACTGCAGCCGCCCGCTGACGGCTGGTACGATACAGGCGATATCGTGGAAATAGACAAAGAAGGCTTTATAACTATCAAAGGCCGCGCCAAACGCTTCGCTAAAATCGCCGGAGAAATGGTTTCGCTGACAGCCGTGGAAACAGCCGTCAATACGCTCTGGCCTAAAAACCTCAGTGGCATTGTCACTCTCGCCGATGCCCGCAAAGGCGAACAGCTTGTCCTGATTACAAATAATATGAACGCCGATTCTGCGTCAGTGCTCAAGCATTTCAGGGATAACGGTCTGAGCGAATTGTGGGTACCGCGCCGTATTATGACAGTCAAAGATATTCCGCTGCTCGGCACCGGCAAAATAGATTATGTTACGGCAAAGAAACTGGCGTTGGAAAAATTCCCGGCAAGTGAATGACAAGTCTTTTGGGAAGAAAATTCCTGGAATGTGGATTTAAAACTCTTCTTTCATTTCAATGCGTATCAAAGCAAATACATGGAAAATCTAGGATTCTTATAAAAAGGAAATCAAACAGACGTTACAACTCGCTGACTTTATCGGCAACAATGAAAATGCTGTACGCCGGCAAATATGGACGGCCCTACGGGTTTATGTTCTGCTTCGTTTCATCGCCTGGCAGAGCAAATGGGAACATACTTTCGTGCGGCTTTTCACCATCTTGCGTGGTGTTATCTGGAGTGCGCTGGACATGTTCAGCGTCCTTGCGTGCTGTGGGACAGCAGGTGGTCCGTCGCGAATGCGCGCCGCCCCGGAGCAATGTTATTTGCCGGGATTTGCAGCAACTAAGACTTAACTCAAGATAAGGAAAAATCGGAAATGCAACCGAGTTACACACAGTTTGCGCTCCGACTCCGATGAGTTGGGGGACCCATTCTCATCGGAGGGCGCCCTATGCATAACTCTTGCGATACGGCAATACTGTGCTTTGTCAGGTTTATTGCACCCCACCCTTTTTGTCAGAGTAAATGCTCTTAGAGACTTGGAGGGGGGTGCGTTTACTTTTTCAATTGTCAAAAATAAGAATAATAAGAATAATTATCAATTTCTTTTCTTTTTCTATTGCCCATACGCTATCTTTCGTTGTATAATATATTTGTGGCACAAATATTAAGAGAAATGGGCGTATCCTATGGGCTTTTTTCCAGGTACTGCCACATACCTTTACAAAATGCACATAGAAGATACGCCCTTTAAGGCTTTATCTTCAGGGATAGTTTTGTAAACTCTTGAATGTGGCAGTTGCGGAAAAATCTATACCTTTTAAATCACCCTCATTTCTATTCAAACAAATAAAATATTTTTGCGCCCCTCCCGAACTGATTATTTTTTTGATGAAAGAATAGAAAATTCCGTTTAAAATAACCTGCCTTGATTTGAATTCAACTCTCAACTCAATAAATAATCCACTTTTGAAAAAACAGATATTTGACCATAATAACAGTCTTTTATTTTTCAATTGTCCGCAGAGTGTTTTATCTTCAGATTTTTTATGAAGCCTTTGAACCAATTTTTGTCGTAGCCGCCGACTACAGTTGTCGTGTCGTTGCGTCCGGGACCGGGGCAGGGGAGCTTAGCGCTTGCCTGTTCGTTGACATGGAAAAGCATCTCACTGAGATTATAAACGACTTTAACTGATGACCATTTTCCGGTTTCAACGGCTAGACCTGAATTCAGTTGTATCTGATTGCCGAGGTTGTCAAGAAAGATCCCTTTCAATTTTCCGTCTTCCATGAAGAGCTCAAGCGAACCCAGTATATGGGAGCGGTTGCTTACCAGTATTTGTTTCCCTTTCGGATTTTCCAGGAAGACATCAAAACTCAAAGTAAAGGCGCTTCTTCTGGGAATTGCCCCGGCCGGGAAAACCAGGTGTTCCCCGATTCCGTCAAAAGTCCATGCCGGGCTTCCATCTTTTTCAACAATCTCAGCCGCGCTTTTTACGGCTTCCTTCGGATAAGATTTTATGGAAATAAAAGCTGTAGTGTCGCGCGCTTCGGAAGCGCCTCTCCATGTAGCCTGTGCCGCGTATCCGCCGCAAAGCCCCCAGAGCATTCTTCCGGCGGCGCATGTGATGACTGTTCCCGTATCGGGATTTATCCTGTATTCGATATCAGGTATCTGCCAGGACGGCGCTGTTACGGAAACAGGTTTTTTTACCGTATCGGAGTAAACAGTTATGATGCCGTTTTTGCCGCTGTTTTTTTCGCTGTTCAGTATAATCGGTTTGCTTCGGTATATTTTTCCTGATTCGGCAATGGCCTGCATGTGGATGATTGAACGCGGCATATCGGGAAGAATTCCGGCGCTGAAATATGCCTCACGTGCTTTCAGGTGTTTCGGATGAAAGGCCTGCCTCATGAAACGGCTGAGTGTCAGCGTCGGAGTACCCATACCGGGAACGCCGTAAATTTCTGTTGCCAATATTTGTTTGACAGGGATTTTTTGTACAAAAAATCCGGGCAGATTGATTTCTATAATAGCATTTTCCGTAAACTCGACAGGTATCGCGGCATAAATTTTTCTCGGCGTCAGGCTCAGTGAAAAATCTTTGAAGGCATATGTGTTACCCTCGCTGACAGATGGGTAATCGGTCGGCCAGCTGTAGGAGTTATCCGTCAGCCATTTTATCCCTTTTCCATTAATAGTGATAGAACCGTTGAGAGTATTTTCATGGTTCGGCATGTTCTGCATGTAAAAGGCTATCACCTTGTGTTCAGGCGTTTCGCGCCATATCATCTCGCCCGCTTTCTGAGCGGTGTAAATGACAGCGTTTTCATCCAGCAGTTCTACGTACGCGAGTTCTTCGCCGGACGCGAAATCCACTGTGAAAGCGTCTTTTCCCGTCATTTTAAAATCAGCCTTCAATGGTTTAAGCATATCTCTCAGCGGCTGTTTCACCCATTTATAGTCCCAGTTCCACGTGCCGCGCAGTTCGAGATACTGGAAGCCATCTTCAAAAGTCAGATCTTTGCCTTTGTAATTGATTTTCAGTTTTGGAAGCAATACCTGATGGGAAACATAATTTTCCGATGCCTCGAAAAAGCGGTGTTCATTCAATTCGGAGGAATTGAATTTCACGGCGGGGAATTTTATAACCTCTTTTCCGTTGATGTCATGAAAAGACAGTTCAACAGTGTATTCAGTGTTCTTGTCCGAATCGGGAACATTCAGGAGTTCAACATTGATTCGCTCCCCGGCACAGAGAGTTTTGCGATAGCTCATAATCAGGTTGGGGATATTCATATCGTCGCCGGGGACAGGTGCGGGCTGTTCATTTTTCAGTTTCGCCATGTAATAGCGCATGAGGCGTTTTGATGAAAAGGAATTATAAACAGTAGGCCGCAGGCTGGTGTTTTCATTCTGTTCGTCCCATTCGGGTATGATGATGATGTCGGGTTTTGCCGCCATGGCTGTTTCCATTGATTCGCGGAGCGTGGAGGTGCCGTAGCAGCTCAGGTTTCCCCCTATGCGCGTGCAGTTCTCATGCCCGACGCGGACGACGAGCGCAAAATATTTATTCTTGAATTCCGGTTCTGATATGACGCTTTTACCGATGCCGATTATGAAGTCCCGGTAAAAATCTGTGGCAAAACGCCGTTCGCCTTCGACTTGTATCGCCCATGCTGTCAGATAAAGCCCGTCCGTGTCCCGGATGATTTCCCGGAAATCAGCCTTTATCTTTTCGATGTCCTCAGGAGTAATTGCTCCGCTCTTGTACCTTCCCTGCCAGTATGGAAAATATTTTCCGCATGCGGCTCCTATCTGCGGAAGAAAAATAAATTTATCACCGTATTTTTCACGGTAGCGATCAAAGAGTTTTTTCCATTCTTTCGATGAACCGCCGCCGTATGAAGATACCAGCAGTTTACCGTCAATTTTCAGTGAATGGGGACTGTTCAGGGCAGGGACTATTACGGTTTCCAATATCTTGATGCCTTCATCCGTTTTTAGACGCGAGCCTTGCAGTTCGGGTATCAACGTGAAACCCGGGACAGGTGTTTTTGCGCAGAGTTTATAGAGGTAATCGGAACCTGTCTTTCCCGGCAGACAGGCTAGACCATCCATTCCGTACGAAATAACCGTTTCCTGCATTTTATGAAAATTGGGAGAAGAGAGACGTGTTTCCGGGTTGTTGTCATTTAATTCCGGGTCAACAAGCAGTGGCGTGTCCACCCAACGCCCGATATAATTCAGCTGAGCGTTATATTTGAATTGCGCGCGGGAATAGACCAGAGTACGCGGCACTTTCATCTTGCGCGGTCCCGATTTCAACATGGCCTGCCAGGATTTTTCCGTATCAGGATTCTGTGCGGATACTCCGAATACGCAAAGCATGAGAGTTGTCAATAGTGCGAGCCTTAACATTTATTGCCTCCTTGTTTTATTTTACCTTCTAATTCAAATCTTCTCAGAAAAGATGTTTTCTTATCGCTCTTATTCTCTGCTTCAAAACGCAGGTGAAATTTCCGCTTTCCTCCCGCAAGTTCTGAAAGATCTATTTTGCTTCCGGATAAACTTGTGTTCTCGGATATAACTGTATTTTCCGATGAGGCCGCGGTTCTGAAAATGATAAAACTTTTTCCCGGGCATTTCATCCAGACTTTTATGGATACACTTTCAAAAAGCTTATCTTTTCCAGCGTCAAAATCATAATCTATATATCCATGTCTCAATGCTTTTATTTCCAGAGAAGAAGGATAGCGGGGAGGCGTCATGGGGTCAGCCGATACAGGCCACTCCATAAATCTCAAATCACGCCAGCCTGAAGAATTATAAATGCCCTCTCCATCTATTTTGAAATCATATATTTTCCTGAAGCTGCCTTCCTGAATGATATTTTTCATTCCTTTTATTTTTTTCAAAACCCTGTTTTTCTCCGGAATTCTGCCGGGATTATTGAAGAAAAAACCATGCTGTGTTATGAGGTTTTTCAGATATCTGAAATTATGTTTATTCAAGTGGCACCAGGAGGTCGCCAGCATGCCTTTCAGTTTTTCTGTCCTCTTTGCATGAGCGTAATTTGTGAAGAGAAAACTGTTGACTTCAAAATTGGGAGCGCCCAGAGTTTCAAAACCTTTTTTCTGAAGATAGAGCGTTGTGGGAAATTCTTTTGCCGGTTCATAATGCCAGTCGCACAGTATTATATCGCGCGGCAGCAGATCAATCGCACGGGATAGATAATCGGGTTTGCCCCCGTAACAGCCGGATTGGCAGAATGAGGCCTCTGAAAAATTTTCAGTATCCAAAAGCCCGTCCGCCCACATCATCGTCCTGATATTTCTTCTGGAAAGATAAGCATGAAGTTTTTTTATGTCTTCGGCAAAAACTTTATATGCTTTTTTATTCTTACATGATGGACATCTCAGGAGCGGGGTCCTGCTGCGCGGATCATAACTTGTCAGGGCCTCATCGTGTCCGATATGAAAGTAACGGGGCTTGAAGATATCAATAACTTCATCCATAAGTTCAAAGACAAAGTCATAAAGCCCGGGCGCGCTTGTGCAATATACCTTTGACGCGGGCTCAAGAAACTCAGGATGCGTGTCTGTAATGTAATTGACATGGGAGAACAGAGGTATAAGGGGAATGATATCAATGTTTCTGTTTTTTGAATATTCGACGAGGTCTTTTATGGTGTTTTTTTCAAGTGCCCAGGGAGCGGATATTTCAGGATGCGAATCATAGTTCATTCCTTTTTCCAGTTCAATACATAGAGTATTCAGTCCGGCTTTTGCGGCGGCGTCAATAATCCTATTTATAACGTCCGCATCGGACGGCCCCAGCCGCAAGGTGCAGAAAAATCCCTTAATACATTCCTGTTTCATGTCTAAAGATCCTATTGATTTATAAAAATGTTTTGCGATATTTTTGTCAGCGGCGCGGTATCGGCGTGCATGTCGCACCAGAGGAGATTTGTTTTTCCATTATGTCTAAATCCCAAACGAGTCGGATAGTTCGCTGTTGTAAAGAGCGCATCGGATCTGCCGTCTATATTTTCAGTAATATATACAAGGGATCCCGGGTTCTTGATCTGATTATTTTTAATTGTCATGCCTACTGTATTGCCGAATGTCGTCTCGCAAATCATATAACTCCAGTGACGGTATGTGAAGCCAACCCATGTCGCAAATGGAGGATTTAGTTTTTCTGGACAGCCATTGATTCTATTTCCGCTACCCCACACTTGAGTCGGAATATTTGTGAGATACAGCTCTCTCAGTGGGCAGTAATAGCAGTCCCAGTATCCTCCGTATGACGTGGTCGCACTGCTTTTGGGAGCGGGCTGCGGCATATACCCGTCAAAATCATTGGAATATTCAGATACTATAATGCCCCACTGCTTGAGGTTGTTAATGCATACTATCTGCCGGGAGAGCCCTTTTGCCTTTGAGAGGGCGGGAAAAAGCAATGCCGCGAGTATCGCGATTATCGCTATCACAATGAGGAGCTCGATAAGAGTGAATCTGCATAATTTACCCAATTTTGTTTTTCTTTTATAAAACATATCAGCATGATCTCCTTATTATAAGTTCAGGTTCTATCCGTACTTTTCTATAGTCATCATCTTTAGAATTCATTCTGTGAATGAAGCAGTTGATAAGCTCTTCGCTTATGGTGTTTATCTTCTGGTCTATTGTTGTCAGAGGCGGGTTTGAGTATTCTGAGATATCTATATTATTGAAGCCTATGACTGCTATGTCATCCGGTACTTTGAAACCTTTTTCAACGGCGCTTTTGATTGTGGCAATTGCGGCTATGTCATTGTGCGCGATGAAGGCGGTTGGCTTGTCTCTGAGGGACAGTATTTCAGAAACTGCCCTGGAGGAATTTTCAAGGGAAACAGTTCCTTTGGATATCCATTTTTCGTTTACTGTAATCCCTTTTTTATTGAGCACATCCACAAACGCTTTTTCTCTGTCGTCACGATAATTAAATCCTATATAACCTATTTTTTTGTGTCCCTGCTTTATTACATATTCTGTGGAAATACGCCCGCCTTTGTATTTATCAACATATACACAGTCAAATGGCTGTGCCTGATTTCCATAGAAAATGCTTGCCAATCCCTCATTTTTAAGTTTGAGCCCCAGTTCCATCGACACCGTTGAGCTTATTATTCCGTCAACCCGTCTTTCAAGCATTTTCTCTATGGCTTCTGAAAATTCCTCTTCAGTCTTGCACGGCAGGACAAGGCTCATATAATCATGCTTCAGGAGCCCTGATGAAATTCTGCAGGCCAGGTCCCTGTAGAAAAAATCGTCGAAAGGGAAAACTATTCCTGCCGTGAACGTTTTTCCTGTAAGAAGATTCCTTGCCGCCGGGTTCGGCCTGTAGTTTGTAAGGTTTGCCAGTTTCCTTACTTTCTCTGTCGTTTCTCCGCTTATAAGCTCGGAGCCTTTCAGCGCCCTCGAAACGGTTGAAATGGAAAGATTTAAAGTTTTTGCTATTTCTTTCTGTGTCATATATCAAACCTTTGCATAAAGATATTATATATACAAAAAAGGTATTTGTCAAGACCTTAATGCAAGGCTTTGCATGAAAATACGATTTTTCTTTTTGTGACATAATGTCGCCGGGGCTTTATTTTCATTTTCCTGCCTTCCGTGGCATTGTGTCTCTGTTTGCATTTTGCTCTTTTGCTAATATTTTAAAATACAGGAACTTATGATTTCGATTATCCTTTGGCAGGTATTATGCTAAATAGGCGCTGATAACAAGGAGTATTTACTTTATGGATATGGAAAAACTTACAAATAAATCCCGTGAAGCAATGATGGCCGCTCGCAACATAGCTGTTGAAAAAGGGCATCATGAACTGCATCCTGTGCATTTGCTCAAGGCCCTGATTTCGCAGGACAACGGGCTTATTCCTTCATTGTTGAAAAAGCTGAACCCTGGCAATTCCCTTGCGGCAAAAGTTGATAAGGAACTTGCCGCGCTGCCGTCTGTAAGCGGGCCGGGGGCTCAGCAGGTTTACAGTTCGCGCGACTTCAGTCAGGTACTCATAAACGCTAAAGATCTCGCTGAAAATATGAAGGATGAATTCATAAGCGTCGAGCATCTTTTCATAGCCTTGCTTGAAGATAAAAAATGCGGAAAACTTTTAAAGAACGAAGGAATAGATTCTGAAAAAATACTATCCGCCCTGAAAGAAGTCAGAGGCAATCAGCGCGTTACTTCTGAAGACCCGGAGAATACTTTTGAGGCGCTCCAGAAATACGGCAGAGACCTTACCGAATTGGCGAGAAAAGAAAAACTTGATCCTGTCATAGGACGTGACGAAGAGATAAGGAGGGTCATTCAGATTCTTTCAAGAAGAACTAAAAATAATCCCGTTCTAATCGGCGAACCGGGCGTAGGCAAAACCGCCATAGTCGAAGGTCTTGCCATCAGGATTATCCGCGGCGATGTGCCGGAGGGTTTGAAAAACCGCAAACTTGTAGCCCTTGACATGGGCGCTCTGATCGCAGGCGCAAAATATCGTGGAGAATTTGAAGAACGATTGAAAGCAGTTCTTAAGGAGATTACTTCAAGCGCCGGAGACATAATACTTTTCATAGATGAACTTCATACTGTTGTCGGAGCGGGGGCCGCAGAAGGGGCGATGGACGCAGGCAACCTTTTGAAACCTATGCTGGCAAGGGGCGAACTGCATTGCATTGGCGCCACAACATTGGACGAATACAGAAAGCATGTGGAGAAAGATGCCGCCCTTGAACGCCGTTTTCAAGCGGTACTGGTGCCTCAGCCCAGCGTTGAAGACACTATTTCCATACTTAGAGGGCTCCGTGAAAGATATGAAGTGCATCATGGCGTTAAAATCAAAGACGCAGCCCTGATTGCCGCTGCCACTCTTTCGGATAAATATATTTCGGACAGGTTTCTTCCTGATAAGGCCATAGACCTTGTTGACGAAGCCGCCGCCAAACTCAGGACTGAAATCGACAGCAGTCCCGTCGAAATTGACGAGTTGGACAGACGTTCGATGCGGCTCGAAATTGAAAGCGCCGGCTTGAAGAAGGAAACAGACGATTCATCAAAAGAAAGGCTTAAAGTCATTGAAGAGGAACTCGCCGAACTGAAGAGCAAAAATACAGAGTTGAAGGCACAGTGGGAAAATGAAAAGAAATCTATTGCCGATATGAGAACACTTATGGAGGCGCTTGAACTTTCCCGTCAGAAGCTCGAAAAGGCCGAACGCGATTATGATTTGAACCGCGCCGCTGAACTCAGGCACGGCACCATACCGGGGATTGAAAAAAGAATTCATGATCTGGAAACCAAACTCCGTGATGAGGGTGGAGAAAAACGCCTCTTGAAAGAGATTGTCGATGAAGAAGACATTGCCGAAATAGTCAGCCGCTGGACCCATATTCCTGTAAACAAGCTGGTGCAGAGTGAAAAAGATAAACTTCTTTCTCTTGATGAACAGCTTCATAAACGTGTTGTCGGACAGAATGAGGCGGTCTCCGCCGTGGCGGACGCGGTACTCAGAGCGAGAGCGGGGATGAAAGACCCGAACCGTCCTATAGCGTCATTTATTTTTCTCGGCCCCACCGGTGTCGGCAAAACCGAACTTGCCAGGGCGCTTGCCGAGGACCTCTTCGACGATGAAAGGGCGATGATACGGATTGACATGTCCGAGTATATGGAAAAACATAGTGTATCCAGACTGATAGGCGCGCCTCCGGGATATATCGGCTATGATGAAGGCGGCCAGCTTTCAGAGGCCGTAAGGCGCCGCCCGTATTCCGTTGTTCTTTTCGATGAAATAGAAAAAGCCCATCAGGATGTTTTCAATATTTTCCTCCAGATATTGGAGGATGGCAGAATTACGGATTCTCACGGCAGGACAGTCAACTTCAAGAACACCATCATAATAATGACTTCCAATATAGGCAGTGAATTGCTTCTGAACAGTTTGGGCAAAACGGAAACTGTAAAAGATAAACTTCTTGCCGAACTGAGAAATTTTTTCAGGCCGGAATTTTTGAACAGAATAGACGAAGTGCTTGTTTTTCATTCTCTCGATCTTGAACATCTTGTCAAGATTGTCGATATACAGTTAAAGGGATTTACCGAAAGGTTGAAAGACAGAAACATAACATTTACAGCTACGGAAGCGGCGAAAAAATATCTTGCCCGCGAAGGTTTCGATCCCGTTTACGGAGCTCGTCCCTTGAAGAGAGTAATCGTTAAGGAAATAGAAACCCCTGTTTCAAGGATGATAGTTTCCGGTGAAATAGCCGACGGCGGTACTCTGAAACTTGACTTCAAGAAAGACGAACTTGTTTTTGGGAGATAATTTTTATTTCAGATATTGTTCGAGTTTTTTTCTTATGATGAAGTCTCTCGGGGCTATTTCTATGTCTTCATAATTGTACGGGGCATTATTGAAGTTTGCTATTACTTCCGTTCCGTCTGAGAAAACGCTTCTTGCGACTCCTGAAGTCCAGAAGCAGCCTTTCTCATCTCTCGAAACAGTGAGCGGCTCCAGAAAATCGTAATAAAGCATTTCGGCTTCATAAGCTGTTCTGAGTTCCTTGGAAAGCTTTAATGATATCGGTTCGAGTGAGAACGGAAGAAGACCATAAAGGGCCACATAAAGAAGATATTCGCTGCCGTAAAAACGGAAAGTGCTTTCGGAAGTGTAATTCAATATTGAATCATGATAAACGAGCTGCCAGAACGGTACCGGAATTGGGTAAGGACTGGTTTGCGGATTGACGTTGACACGATGAAGATAACAGAAGGCGCCGAGGTCTATGACATCATTCATGCAATCGGACGGACAGCCTTCGGTAGCGACGGAACCTATCTGTTCCTTTACATATTTGAAAAACTTTTTTCTCGCTTCCATGTCGTCCTGATGCCCCATAGGGTGCATGTCATTATGACATTCATGAAAGCGAGTACAGCCCATCACGTCAATGTAAATGCTTCCTTTGCCGAGCATTTCTACGAGCTTCGGGATATCTCTTGCGGCGTATTTCATACAGACTTGAGGACACATGTGATAAGCCCTGCCTCCGCGCCATATCCCGCCGGGAATTGGGATTTTATTTTTATCCGCAATAAGCTCTGTCCTGTCAAACTCATCTGAATTTTCATATACGTCACGATAGTTGTCGTGGACGGAATAGATATAATCTTTGCTGAGTGAACGTGCGTATTCCGCATCGCGTTTGAAGTCCTCAAAAGAACCTCTTTCGGGATTTGGCGGAAAACGTGTAGGGTAGCCGCTGTCGAAACCCATATTATTCCATCCGGTGTTGTAAACACAGACTCTGTCAAAACCTCTTTCTTTTGCTGTATCGAATATTTCCTTTGCCGTCCAGTTCTCCGGCAATCCTTCATGAACATTCTGATCTGGGGAGAGCATATAAAGGCTGTAACTTTTTTTCAGATTGGCAGGCGGCCTTTTTGAAAAAGTACTGTTCTTTAAAATCACAGAACCTACAAGTTTTTCGACTTCAGGATTCTGTTTTATTTTATCCTTGAGAGTTACAAATTTACCTTCTTCTATGAGAAGCTTTCTGTAAAGCTTTGCCAGTCTGACATAATTGCCGTCCTTCATGGGATAAAAGGCTGTTTCTCTCGGATAATTGGCTCTTTCGCGGTTGAAAATAAAGCTCCCGTCAATACCGGAAACTCCGTTTTTTTCAGTGTTTATGAAAATTCTTTTTTTGAAATCGAAAGGTGTTTTAACATATACTCCGAGACCTGATTTTTCTTTGAAAATACCGTAAACAGGCATTGAGAAGCCAGGTATTCCGTATGGCGCTTCATAGGAGTACATATCTTTTCTGGGAAACTCAAAAATAGAACCGAAGCCGAAAGGGGTTAAAAGTTTCAGCCTTTCATCACTTTTAAAATGAGTGAGCCCGAATGGAAAAACAACGCTGAGTTCTTCATCATCCATATTCCTGATTTTTTCCATCCTGAATAACACATGATCATCATTCAGAATAATGGAAACCTCAAATTCAAGGGCGGGGCCGCTGGCGGGTTTTACATAACCATGTCCTTTAAAGCGTGACCAGTAAATCATATTGGTGAATTTTACTGTTATCCTGTTCCCCTGTTTTTCCACGTTGACATCGCAATGCTGTGCCAGATCGTAGGAATAGAATTGTCCGTAAATCACCGTAACAAGTCCTTTGGATTCCCAATTTGTTTCAGTTTTTTTTTCGATAATTCGCAGAGAAAGAGTTTCTGAGTTTAATTCAACTCTGATGTTTTTATTTTCCAGTGAACGGGTTTTCATTTTTCAACTTATCCACTTTTAATTTACTTTAAGAGAATTTAAATCTTCTGTATTTTTTTCAACTTCAGTTTTCCAGTTATCCGGACTGGCTGAAAAGCCTTTCAGGATAATTGTCATTGCCGGGGATTTAAATCCTTTCGGGAGACTCAAGGGAATATCCAGCTGGTGATAATACTTGTGATATATTCCTCCCACGTCCCAAAAGGTACTTTTGATTCCTTTTCCCGGGATTACCGAAGGATAATACATGATTACGCCTTTCTGTGATGAATTGTCATACTCAGCCGCCCACTTAATATCCTTTTTCAGGTGATAACTCCTGTCATCTTTGAATGTTCCGGATAATTTTTTATTATCGGCAAGTTCCGCGTACCAGTCTGTTGTCGTTTTATTCCAGCAGTAGAAAAAAATATACATCAGGGATATTTTTTGAGCTTCAACGGCCTCAAACTGTTTATTCTCTGTGATGCATTCAGGGGTTAATGTCAGAACCGAAACCAGACGCAATTTATCAAGGGTTGAGGTTTTTTTCAGTATTATTTTCTGTCCCGAATATTTTTCACCTGGCGCTGGACTAATCTTTTTTCCATCGACGGAGAATTCTATGCTTTCAACTTGTTCTTCTCCTCCTTCGGTATGTCCCGCGCCGATGAATTTTCCGCCTTCCGGTATTATGACTGTGGCGTTATATCCTACCGAGGGACAGAGGTAGTAGTTTTCATATTTAATGCTTCTGATGGTATATTTGCATTCACTGGAAATATCTATTTCATATTCCCCGCTGCTTAGAGTGAAGACTCCTTTGTTTACATCAAGATTTTTGGCTTCGGTTTTAAGAGAATGCATCATTGAAAATACAAGACATAAAATTAAAAGTTTATTATGCTTCATAAATTTATTTTACCTGTTTGCCATATAATTTATTTCGGTTTCCCAGGCGTCAGAAGCTTTCACTATTGAGGGAGAAAAAATAATTTCAAAAGTAATTAATTTACTTTGAACAGATGACCATGTGTAATATCCGTAAAAAGAGTTTTTGTCAGGCGTGATTGATAATTTCATATTTTGTCCGTTCAATTCAGCATCAGGAGAGTTTATCTGCTGTAGACCAATGCCGGGATGGAGCAGTCCTTTGATCTGGTTCTCGAATCCGGCGGCAATACTTTTCCCCTGTAATTTTAAAAGTGCTTCGGTGCTTCTGAAATTTTTCATCTTTTTGTTTTCAATTGAAATATCAGGCATGGAGTTATTTTCTTTACTCAGCACTTCGGGACAGTTGAAAACCCATAGACCAATCGTTCGGCTTTCATTCTGTCCGTTGCTTATTTTATATTTCACTTTGAAAGAATTGTTTTTGTTGTCAACTATGAATTTCTTATTGATAATAAAATCTGGAAGAGGGCCTGAAATTATTTTATGCTCGAATTCGGCTTCAAAAAAATCCCCTTTCACCGAATGCCGCACAAAGCGGTAGACACCGGAGAGTTCCTGAGAGCTCATATATTCCCTTGGTATATAGAAACGGTCTTTACATAAAACACCAACGTTTTTTTTCTGAAAAACCATCTCTTTTCCATTGACATTCCATGAGGATACGGTTGCGCCGAATGAAGGATTTATAAACAAAGTCTGAGAGGGCGCGGAGATTTTATAGCATTTAGTTTCGTTAAAATCTTCAATACCGGCGCTGAAGTTATTTTCTTTTATTGTTGTCACATCTTTGTCATTGAACGCCTGGATTTTTTCCCCGCTATCATCAAGAAGCTTTTTTATTTCCGAAAGCCTGTTTTCAAATTTTTTATTCAATTCCGGTATCATCCTTTCAGCTTTCTTTTTGACTTCGCTCAGCAATACCGGCTTTTCGTAATCCGTTTTATCTGAATATGGTTCCAGTACCAGAAAGGATATGCTTTCCGCAGGTATTTCCAGGAGAAGTCTTTTCAGATTTTCCGAAGAAATTCCTTTGCCTGCCTCATTGCAGTAATATTGTTTTTGGTATGGATCATGAAGTACGTAATCACCTTCAGGAAGATTTTCACAGTTCAGGGAGAAGAAAGCATTATCAATGAAATCAAAATTACAGAGGGCCAGTAGTGTTTTGCCGTTATATTCAAAGGCCCTCAGAGTAAGATTATTGGCATAGTTTTTATGTTTGAAAAGCTCTGTCTCGGGAAATATAGAAAAGCCTGATGAAAGTTTTTTGCCCTTAAAGACATAGTCTTCATAAAATGCAATCATATCATTTGCATTTGCCGCGCTTGCCCAGTAGCGGCCATCATAACCTCTGGGGAAATAATAGAGTCCGACTCCCGAAGCCCCTCCTATGAATGATGCGAGCATCTGATGCCCGATTGACGCGGGATCAACTACCCAGGTACTGCACTGATGGTTTTGAGTCAGATGAATATAAGGTATGGTTTTCTGTCCGTTTTTTTCACGTACGTTTTTAATGAATGCCACTTTTTCTTCAACGACTTTAAGGGTATCGGCATTTGTGAGGTTTTCGACTTTATCAGCCAATTCTCCAGATCTGTATCCGAGTTTCCATAGAGCTTTTTTGCGATTGTCAGCGGAGTTATAGTTCATGAAAAGATAATACCATGAAGATATCACATCGAATTCCTTCAAGTATTTTTCACCGCCGAAAGCTCCCGTGTATTTCCAGAATTCTTTTCCTTTCTGATAGTAATCCAGCGTATTGGGGCCTACCGCCGCTATGAATGAAATATTTTTCCCTGTTTCTTTTGATTTTTCTCTGAAAATATCATGTAAGACACGCATTACTTTGACAAATTGCCATGACTGAAAAGCCAAGACTTGAGCTTCGTATTTTTTTGTAATGTCCATTGGCTTCATGGATTTTATTTCATCGTAAGGTATTCCTGAGAATTCTGAAAAGTCTTTGAGGGACGCTTCAGTGAAACTTCCTTTTTCCAGGACAAACATCCATGGTTCCCAGTTTGTCCAGATATCGTCGGCACCCATTTTCAAGATATTGTCAATGACATAATTTGCGCTTTTCATGTACCATTCGCCCTTACGGTAAATGTAGGCGGGGTCAAAAGAATTAGGCTCGGAAACTGTGCCGCCGGCATTTTTTATGCGTACTGAAGAAGGTATTTGCTTGGTAAAAGGGGTGTATCTTATGGTATAACCATCAATAAGACTGTTTGTGCTTACCTGTACGCGCAGACCTTTTTCCTTCATTTTCCTGATTATCGGTTCTGAATTTCTTTTTCTGCCTTCCGGATTTCTCGAACCAGTCCGCAATAACTCCGGTATTATGATTTCATTAAAACCGCACTGCTTATAGAAAGAAGCGAATTCATCAAGAGCTTTGCCGTAGAACTCAACGGAAGTTTCACTGAAGATACCGCTACGAAAAAGCTTTGGAGTATGCGCTTTATTTACAGATGGTATAACCTTTATTCTGAAGTCACATGGTTTGCATTTGAAATCGCCGTCCTGAAAATAAATAGAGCCGTCCATAATTTTATCAGAGGGGGACGAAGATGATTTTATCATCACAACAGTCGAGCCATATGCGGTTCGATTGAAGTCAACATTTCTCAGGACAACATCAGGCAGGCCCATTGTATAATCGTAACGGACATATTTTTTACCGTTTTTACCAAATTTCTCAGGCGGCGCGTACTGATGCGAGTCATAACCGCTTCCCAGCAGCTCTATTCCTTCCGGAAGTTCTATAATTATTCTCGGATTTTTTGCCTGGTACTGTGCTTCATTGCATACTGTAAGGAACACAATCATAGGATCGTTTTGCGGCAGAAAATATATGTTGTCATCAACGTAATAGTTGGGGGTCATTCTGAATTTTACTTCATCACCGCTCACTGTTTCAAGGGGTGCTATGCATACATCATCCAACCATAATTCCCCGGCGTTCCTGCCCGCAAAAAATGTTATTCCAATCTTTTCATCTCCGGGCAAGGCGGCTATTTTACCTTCAAATTTTTTCCAGTCATTATTGTCTTTTACGTCTAATATCGTTTTGTAACGGGACCTGTTGTGTTTCCCGTCTTTTCCGATGTGATTTTCCCTGCATGAGAGGAAAGGACCATTATTTTTGTACATCAATGACACTTTATAAGTTTTTCCGGGCGTACAGGGGACTGATGTTTCTATAATTACTTCATCAGTTTTCTTTTCGGAGCTTATTTTCAGGGATTGAGAACCTGAAGCCTTAATTTCTTTGTCCGCTGTAAATTTAGGGAACCCGGAACTTATTTCGTTGGGATAGGGGCTGAAGCACCTTATAGACCAATAAGGTATCTTGCCGGAAGCGGAGTTTTCTTCGAAGCCGGGATTTTGAATAAGATTGTTTTCCTGAGCATCAACAGAGAAGCCGAAGATAATTAAAAATGCCGGACACAATAAACCTCTCATGAAATTTCTCACGCTTTCCTCCTGATTATTTTTTTAATGTTTTCCCCAAAATGGGTTATACGGGTCTGAAACAGGCAATGCCTTTTCCATGCTGGCATGATTATCTATATAAAGGGCGCTGTAGCCGCCCAGATGCCTGAGACCGAAAAAGCTGAGTTCATAGCCATCCGGAGAGAGCCATGGGTTAAGCATTAATATTCCTTGAGTTTTTTCCGCGACATTTGAACTGTCCGGCCATTCCTGCATATCCACGAGAAGCATTGTTTTGCTTGTATTGGTAAAATAAACATATTTTAGTGAACTTGTAGTACTTGCCGCTATAAGATTTATGGCATAACTGCACTGGTTGTACCACGGAGTCTTGTCAGAAGGACATTTCACCATCTTATAATCTTTCAGGTAGTTGTTATTAACCAGCACCTGCTGCCACCATGATCCGGTTGCTGAGCCGGCCGGCATAAAATAGTCTTCCCAGTCATTTGCGTAGGAACGTATTGCAAGTCCCGTTTGTTTCATGTTGGACATGCAGTTTATCTGTTGTACACGTTCCTTGGCTTTGCTCAATGCAGGCAGGAGCATTGCCGCCAATATACTGATTATCGCTATCACAACGAGGAGCTCGATAATGGTAAAAATCTTTTTATTTCGATATGAATGATTCTTGAATATTTTATGTTTCTTATTCATTTAGGAGCCTTTTGTTTAAACATATCCTAAACATTACCTTATAGGATACCATATTTTAACTGATTTGTCAATAGCTGATCTCTGGATATTTGAGAATATTCAGAGAAAAGTTATTTTTTGGGTAGTCCACAGGACTTTCTCGCAATAATATCTCCTTTTATTCTGATTTGTTCCCCGGGGCGCATTTGCCCGTTTATGAGTCTTTCAAGGGCGGTAAGGGCCTGTTTGCCTATTTCATTTCTAGGTTCGGCATATACGCTTATTGGCGGATTATTTGTTTTAGCCAGCCAGGAATCATCAAGGCAGATGAGAGAAATATCTTCGGGAAAACGCAGTTTTCTGCTTCCGGCCCAAGCAAGGAAAGGGGGGAGAAAAGAATGTCCTCCAAGGAGGAGCGCTGTAGGTGGATTAAGTGCGGAGGATAAAACTTTGAACTCATTGAAAGGCTTTAAATGAGATATCCTGAAATAGTAATCATTTTTAAGATTTAAATTCTTGAGGGAAGAAAAAAAAGCGTCTTCTCTTTCTTTATATACAATTTCACCAGAATCTGAATTTATGAAAGCTATTCTCTTATGTCCCAGGCTTGCCAGAAAAGAGACTGTATCTGTAATTTCGGTATGATGGTCAAAATAAACACTGCATACGTTGTTCAGGTATCTGTCTATAAGTACCTGTGGAATGCCGTTTCCCATAAAGGAACTTATTATTTTATTGTGAGAACTGTGAGTATTGTCCCATATTATTCCATCGAATTTAGAATCTTTATATTGAGAGGTAATGTCTCTGATGCTGAGGTTATCAATCAGTGAAAAACTGAGTTGCCAGTTCATTCTGTACGCAAGTTCAGACATGCCGCTTACAAGGGCTTCTTCGTATTCGGAACTTATTTTTTCTCCCGGAATGAACGCGGAAGTCAGGAAAAGTATCTTGAGATTTTTCCTGCTGTTTGTTTTCAATCTGTCCGCGGGCGGGATAACGAATGTGCCCTTGCCCTGTGTCTTCTTCAGGAGGCCTTCGTCGCAGAGATTCTGTATTGCTTTTCTTACGGATTTGCGGCTGATTTTGTATTTTACTTCCAATTCCGGCTCAGTGAGAATAGGTTTATCAGGGGAAAGCAATCCCTTCAGAATATTTTCCCGCAAGTCGTCTTCAAGCGCCTTATAGACTTTGTCTTCAATGTTTCTTTGAAAAGTCTGCATTTTAGAGATTCCTTAATAAACATTACCCGAACATTACCTTATATGTTATACTATTCTTGCAGATAATGCAAGTAACGTGATGGAGATGGAGAAAAATAAGCGGTAAATTATTTTAGATATATAATCAGGCGGGAGTCTTTTTTCTGCGGATTGAGCTCAGTTTTATGATTGAAAGGATTATCACTCCTATGGAGAGGGCGATCAGAAGTATGGCGGCTATGGACAGGGGTATTTTGTGGTTTGGGATGTAGTGTTTCATGAGAAGCTCCCAGAGGGCGGCGAGGGTTGTAATCATCATCAGGATTGCGGGTATCAGGGTGAATAGATTTGACTTTCCGCGATTAGCCAGCCATACGGAAACTACGATCAGCGCGAGGGCGGCGAGGAGCTGGTTCGCCGCGCCGAATATGGGCCATATAAGCTTGAAAGTATTTGTCTGACAGAGCAGGAGCATCAGTCCCGCCGAAAGTGAAGCATTGAAAAGATATGACTTGAGTATGGCAGGCGGATTTTTCATCAATGTGCTCCAGAGTTCCTCAAAAAGGTAACGGTTCAGGCGTACGGCTGTATCAAGGGTCGTAATAACGAAACCTTCTATCATGAGAATGCCCATCACCGTACCGGCCGCGACGGGTATCCCCAATGCTTCATGAAGAAGTGTCCCCATTGCGAGAGAAAAGGCGAGTATGGGATTACTTAACGCTCCTTTTGCTGTCGGGAAGACTATGCTGCTGTACATTTCATATTTGAGTCCCGCGCAAATTGTCAATGTTACAAGCACGGCGAGTATTGATTCAAGGAGCATGCCGCCGTAACCTATTTTTCTTGCGTGCGTTTCCGATGAAATTTGTTTTGACACAGTGCCTCCCGTTACCAGTGCGTGAAACCCGGAGATGGCGCCGCAGGCTACAGTGATGAATAGAAAAGGCCATATCATGCCCAGTATTTTTTCTCCCCCCGCTATGTTGAATGCCGGCATTTGAGGTGTAAGACCGGCGAGGCCGCCTCCTATTACGCCTGTGAAAAGGGCCCCTATGCCCAGATAGAGCAGAAAGGAATTAGTAAAATCCCTCGGTTGAAGTATTACCCATACAGGTACTCCGGCGGCTATTACTACATATACCGTTATTATGTACATCCATATATGCGGTTCCAGTGTTATCGGGAAAAACACACCAGCGACTATTGACACCACTCCTACAGTAAGAGCGATTAAAGACATGATTTTAACTCTTACCTGCTTTTTGTAGAGCATGTATCCCATGAGTGGCGCAAAAAGGGTCATGACGATAACAGATGTTGAGGCTATTCCGCCTATTTGGACTCTGACTATGCCATCTGTGCCCGTGATTGTCTTCAATAAATAAGGGTCGCCTGTGATTTTCATTTCGCCGAGTGGGACCAGGGATGTCAAGGATACTGTTGTCAGTCCGAGGAAAGCAGATGTTACCATCAGGAGCATGATTATAGTGAAGGCGATGAAAAGGAAAAAGCCGAACCTGCCGAGGGCTTTATTGCTGATATCCGCTACTGAACGGCCTTTTTCGCGCAGACTTACAAAAAGAGTTGTATAATCCTGAACTGCCCCGAAAAAAATAGTGCCCAGTATTATCCATATCCAGACCGGGATGTAGCCGAAAACAATCGCGACCACGGGCCCGATTATAGGCCCCGCCCCCGCTATTGAGGCGAAGTGATGGGAAAATACGACCCCCAGTTTTGTAGGTACATAATCAACACCGTCATTAATTTCATTTGCCGGAGTTATATTGGCGTCGTTTTCCTCGAATGTCTTTGCGATACGGCGTGCGTAAAACCTGTAGGCGATATAGAAAAACAGCACCGAAGAAAAAAGTATTATTAAAATTAACATAGTAAAGATTATTTTCCGAATTTATTTTCTGAATGAAAACAGAAGGAAGTAATATAACGCTATTGCGGATATTTGTCAATTTTTCGTGCTGTAAAATTTAGATTTGCGCGTTTAGCTCAGCAGATGATTTTTGAGTTCAATCCAAAGGTTTTTACATGATTTGGCCGCAGGGGAATCAGGCATGAATTCCAGAAGCGGCTTGCGGTGAACGCCCATTTTTTCCATGTGTGAGGAATATGGAATATGGCTTTTGAAAAAGAACCCGCTTTCTTTTTCCGGCATTTTTTCAATAATTTCCCTGTGAAGTTTTTTGCGTTTTTCTGTCATGGAAAAGAACACGAGCACTTTGGATATATCCAAGCCCGAATCAACAAAGAAATCCATAAGTTTTCTGTATGATATCATGGAAAGAGTTGTAGGTATTACCGGTATCACTATTTTATCGGAGGCAAGAAATATGTTTTCCGAAAGCAATGTTACGTTGGGCGGGCAGTCAATGAAAATGATATCGTAATCTTTTTCAAACGGCCTCAAAATTTCGTTTATTCTTTCTTTTGAGCGTTTCTTTCCGTCCAGCGTCAAATCAAGATTGCGGTATGATATGTGAGAAGGGAGAATATCCAGGTTATGGAAATCAGAGCCTCTGATTTTCTTTTCGAGTTTTCTTCCACCTTTGAGAAGTTTCTCGGGGCTTGCTTTTTTCGGCGCTTTTACTCTGAAATAATAAGAGGCGGAACCCTGCGGATCAAGATCGAAAAGCAATGTTTTAAGACCGTCCTTTGCGGACATATATGCCATGTTTACGGCGGCGGCTGTTTTTCCTACGCCGCCTTTGATATTATATATTGAAAGAATTTTCAAATTCAGAAATCTCCGCTAAAAAAATATTGATTCTAATCTAAGGCTGTCCGAAGAGTTTATCAAATAAAGCAAGGTTTTTCCTGTCGGCAAAACGTTTAAACGCCTCATCAAAATCCGCTCTGACCTTTAATTTTTCGTTATATATATGTGTGACAAGTCCCCCGATAGCGGCAGTCAGGAGGCGAAGCTCAGGATTTTCCGGCGATATTTTAGTGATTGAAAGTTCGAGGGTTTCCTGTTGGATACGGAGGTCATTGAAAGAACCCAGATTGTCCTGAAGCTTTTTCATCTGCGAGGTAAGGGTTTCTATTTCCTCTTCGGGAAATAGAGACGAAAAGAATTCCATAAGGTAGCGGAGCTTTTTACATTCAATCCTGAGCGCGTGCAGTTCACAGTCAGGGGTGGTGCTGCTGATGGCTTTGCCGGATAAAAGTATTTTCTTCAATCTTCCGCGGATGAATTTTGACGCTATTTCAAGGGCCGGAGTTTCTGAATTGGCGGCTTTGCCGAAAGATTTTTTTCTGTTCAAAAATGCTTCCCATTCGGCGATGAATTTTCTGTAATGGGAGGAATGAAGCTCTCTGAGGAGTTTTTTGTATTCCCGTTTGCGTTGAGCCTGAAGCCTGTCGAAGTATTTTTCCATTGGCAGACGCAGTTTTTCGGGGAGTATGGAGAGGTATTCTTCTCTTTTGCAGAGATATACATCAATGTCGCGCGCCTTGTTTGTGATTTTTCCGAGAGACGCGAATTTGTCCCTGAAGTAATCGACTTTATCCTGCGGAAATACGTTTTTTATACGTGAAAGAGCTGAACGCGTTCTGCGGGTGGAGACGCGGAAATCGTGGAGAAATTCGCTGTCTATGTCCGCGAAAAGCCCGTTTTCATTCTGTTTGATGTTTTCGCAAAGGGCTTTCAAAATTTCTACCGCGGCAGTTCTGGCGGTGGCTTCGGGAGTGAGTTTTACGTTTATTTTTGAAGAGAAAAGGCTCGGGTTTTTCCCGCTTATACTGAGGATGATGGATAGCGCGGGCCTTGGGTCCGGGTCCTGTCTTATATTCAATTCCGAGAGGATTGCGGAAATTTTGCGGCAGTATCTCTCGTAACCTTTGAGAGGCGTGAGTATCAGCCTGTTTGAAGCCGGTATTTTTTTCTCTTCGTCAAGAAGGGATATTTTTTCAAAGCATATGCGCAGCACTGTCTTGGAATTACTGTTCAATATTCTGAAAGAATGTGTTTCCCGTTCAATTGTCCCCAATGGCATAAGCGCTCTCTGATCGAGATATTCCTTGAGCGTGTTTTTCATTTCCTCACTGGGAAAGTCCCACCAGAACCTGGCTTTTTTTGACGGCTTGCAGTGAAAGGACCTGATAAGGGAATCCGTTTCCAGATTGTGGAGTTCATAACCTTTGGAGTGTTTCAGAAGGGCGAGGGAAGACGAATGCAGACGCCAGTCAAACGTGTCGAGAAAACTCATGCGGGCCAGATGAGAGTTGTCTCTGGAAAGAGTGTAATTTTTTCTTATTTCGTTCAGAAGATTTTCTTTGTCTGTCAGTTCTGATAAAAGATATTTAAACGGTGTGTTCAAGTTGGATACTCCTGCGTTTTTTTACCATGTTGTGAAAGGTTTTTCAGCGAGATATGAGTTATAATACCTGAAATCGTCTGTAACGTCTTTTCCGGCCCATTCCGGCAACTCGAATTTTTCTTCTTCATTTTCAAGCTCTATTTCAGCGAGAATGAGTCCGCTGTTATTGCCGTGAAATTCGTCAATTTCCCAGAGATGGCCTTTGTATTCCAGCGCATAGCGCGTCTTTTCGATGAGTGTTTTTCCACAGAATTTTTCCAAAAACCCCTGAGCGTCTTTCAGTGGTATTTCGTATTCGTATTCAGGGCGCGAAATGTTTTCAAGCTTTCCCTTGATGGTGATATAGCCTTTTCCTTTTGAAACCCTTATCCTGACGACGCAGTTTTTGTCAGTGCTGATGTAGCCCTGCGAACAGAGATGTCCTGTAGCGGAATTCCGCCACGAATCATCTTTTAACAGATACTTACGTTCGATTTCCTTAGCCATGAAAAGCCTTCATATTCAGGAGAATGGTTTTGAACTCAAAAAACTTACTACAATAGCCTGGAAAAGGTTCTTATTCAATGTCAGCGGAACGCTTAAGAAGTTTTTTGAGCATTTTCCCTACGGCCTCATCGGATATTAGAGAGAGGGCCTGTTCCACGCTTACGAGGCGCCTGAGCCTGTATCTTGCCTCCGGCCATTTCCTGAGGATTTTAGTGATTTTGAAAAGATAAACTTGTACCTCGTATATTTCACCGGATTTGTCATATTTGAAAGAGCCTGTCTTTTCCTGAATTTTTCCTTTTATTCCGGCTTCTTCATAAGCTTCATTGACCGCGCTCTGCTTAGGGGCATTTTTCTCAATATTGCCTTTGGGTATTATCCAGCGGTTCATTTTTCTGGTGGTTATAAGCATTACCCGCAATCCTTCGGTCTTGGAAATATGGAAAGGCAATGCTCCCGACTGAGTATTTACCTTTCGTTTTTTATTGACCATTTATAATCACCTGTTTAAATAAAAATAAAATGCCGTCTCTTTTCCGGAAACAAAACGGGAATAAGTTTTATATGTATTTTTCTCAGAGAATATGATTGGAACGCGGATAGCTTCCCAGTATTCTGAGCGACTGGGCCATGTTTTCAAGCTTGTCCAGAGACTTTTTCACATGCTTGTCTGTCTTGTGTCCCAGGAGGTCGATGAAGAAAAAGTATTCCCAGTTTCTTCTTTTGGATGGACGGCTTTCAATCATGGACAGGGTGATGCCTTCTTCCTTGAAGGGAAGCAGGCTGTCGTAAAGCGCTCCGATCCTGTCGCGTATGGCGAAGCAGATGGAAGTTTTGTCATCACCTGTTTTCTGGGGTTCCTGCTTGCCGAGTATCATGAATCTGGTGGTATTGTCGGGGGCGTCCTCAATGTTTTCGGCGAGTATGTTGAGCTTGTATATTTCCGCGGCGAGGGAGCTGGCTATGGCGGCGGAGAATTTTTCCTGTTTTGCTATTTCCGCGGCTTTGGTGGAATTTGATGCTTCAACCACCTCAACGCCGGGCAGGTTCTGCTGTATCCAGCTTCTGCACTGGCCTATTACCTGTATATGGCTGTAAACCTTTTTGATTTTGCTCATTTCGCATTCGGCCATGAGATTGTGATGTATTTTCATGTTGATTTCGGAACATATCTGAACGGATGAATTTATGAGCATGTCAAGGGTATGATTGACCGGGCCTTCCGTTGAATTTTCAATGGGGACGCATCCGTAATTTACGCGCTCGGCCTCGACATCGTTGAAGACATCGGATATGCTGCTTCTCGGGACATAGTTGACGCTGCGCCCGAATTTAGCGAGGGCGGCAAGTTGTGTGAATGACGCTTCACAGCCGAAAAACGCTATGTTCAGTGGGTGTTCGAGGGCCAGGGCGCCCGACATGATTTCACGGTAAACGGCCCTGAGTGTTTTGTTTGTAAGAGGGCCTTCGTTGAATTTTTCCAGATTCTCCAGAAGTGATTTTTCGCGTTCCGGCACGTAGATGGCGTGGGAACAGTTTTTTTTCCATTTGCCGACTTCCTGAACGTGGCGGTATCTTTCATTGATAAGTTTAATTATATTCTTATCAATCGCGTCGATTTCCTGTCTTAATTTTTCAAGTCCCATAATTCAACCGTTTTATTGTTTCATGTTTCACATTTGTAAAATTACAACCGTATTTTCCGAAATCAACTTGAAAGGGCCTTTTTCACAACAGGCCAGATGTGTTTTGCCATCCTGTAAAAGCCGATATCATTGGGATGGCAGCCGTCAACGGTGCATGCGTCCCTGTCTTTACGGCCGAAAAGAATTTTGCCGTTAATGAAATAAACGTTTTTATCACCTTCCGAAAGAGCGTTGAGGTAAGTCTGTTTTATTACGGCGATTCTCTCTTCGCTTTCTGAAAAATTTCTATCGTAATCACAGCGGCTTACAAATATTACAGGGAGGGAGGGGCGTTTTTTTCTGATTATTCTGAAGAATTTTTCATGAGTCGCGATAAGGTGTTCGATTGTGGGTGCGTTGTGGTCGTAGTCCATTATGAAGGCGCTGAGTTCAAGGGACGCGATGGCTTCGGCGATGGCGGGTTCGCCCCTGCCGCTTCCGCTGAAGCCGAGATTTATCAGGTTCGCGTCGAGTTTTCTGGCAATCATGTGAAAGTAGGCATTGCCCGGACGCGACGCGCATCCGCCCTGGGTTATTGAGGAGCCGTAGAAAAGCAGCGGCTTTTCTATGGCAAACTGACGGGGTTTTTCCAATGCGCATTCGGGAGCGAGCCCTATCGAAAGTTCTTTTATGCCGTTGTAGAGGGGAAAGTTTATAGTCCATTCCCTGATATATTTGGGGAGATTGTCAACCAGCAATTCCTCAATGCTGTCGGAACCGACTTCAGGAGCGCTCATTTTAACGAATTTCTTATTTTCGCCCGTGCCGAGATACAAATCAAAGCCTGCGCTGCCGCTGTTAGGCATATGCTTCATGGTGTTTTTGTGAAGCAGTTTTGCTTTAATGGCTATGACTGGCGAGTCCGTACGGAAGCGCAGCATTCCTCCGCTGGTGTACCATGCCAGGGATTTGACGCCGTCATTGGTTTGGGGAAGTATCGCTTCAGGAAGGCGGCAGAATTTATGTTCCTTCCCATACCAGGCAAACCCTGACATGGCGAACGGTTTTTCCTGCGCCTTTTTGAATTTCAGCTTTTTCCCGCCTATTTCAGCTGTCTGAAAGTTTTCGTCTATATCTTCTATTCTTTTTTCTGACATAAATTCCTCTTGATATGTTTAATAAAACCCTGTTAAGTTATATTTGCCATGATAATAAATCAAGAACAAGCCTCCAAACAAATCCGGGAAGCCCTTGATTTTTCAGCCTGCCAATGCTAAATTCGCCTTTCAAATCAATAAAAAACAGATTATACAGAAGTGAATTATGAAACCGCTTATTATAGCAGATAAAGAATTTAAAAGTCGCCTTTTCCTGGGAACGGGGAAATTTTCGTCTTCATCACTGCTTCGCGACGCGATTGAAGCGTCAGGCACGGAACTTGTTACAGTGGCCCTGCGCCGCGTGGAACTGGACAACAGCAAAGACGATATCCTTTCGGCGATAGACAGAAACAAGGTGAATGTTATGCTGAATACGAGCGGTGCGCGCAATGCCGCTGACGCCGTCAAAATAGCCCGTCTGGGCAGGGCAGGCGGCTATGAGTGGATAAAGCTTGAGATACATCCGGACCCTCATTATCTGCTTCCTGATCCCATTGAGACGCTTATCGCTTCGGAAATTCTCGTGAAAGAAGGCTTCAAGGTGCTTCCCTATATCAACGCCGATCCGGTGCTTGCCAAACGACTTGAGGATGTCGGCGTTCACGCGGTAATGCCGCTTGGCGCGCCTATAGGCAGCAACAGAGGGCTTGAGACATCCGCGATGCTCAGGATAATCATTGAAAAGGCATTGGTCCCTGTTGTTGTGGATGCCGGACTGGGGCTTCCTTCCCATGCCGCCGCCGCGATTGAAATGGGCGCTGACGCCGTCCTGATAAATACAGCCATAGCAGCCGCGGGCAATCCTGTCGAAATGGCAAAAGCTTTCGCGATGGCTGTCGAAGCCGCTGAAAAAGCCGTTTTTGCCGGGCCCGCCGCGATTTCGATGAAAGCGTCAGCGACATCGCCTCAGGGAACGTTTGACAATATTTTCTGATAGCGGAATATACAGATTTTTCAGAAAGCGGATATTTTGTGTCCGTTTTCTTTCAACCATCGTTTTTGCGTTTCAAAACCGGGAAGTATCTGGCGGACGGTATTCCAATAGTTCCTGGAATGGTTCATCTCCTTTATATGAGATAACTCATGTACGACCACATAATCTATGACTTCAAGGGGCGCGAACACCAGCTTCCATGAAAAACTCAGGTTTTTTTCAGGACTGCATGAGCCCCATCTTTTGTCGGCTGACGTTATTTTGATTCTGTTATATCTGAGCTGTGACTTTTCAGAGAAGAAGGATGCTCTTGCGGGGATTATGGAATTTGCCTGTCTGATGTACCATGCGATAAACATCTGCCTGGCGCTTTCCCGGTATCGCGCGGAAATTGAAAAACCTGTATCCGGATTGAAAAAGCTTCGGGCATTTTCGGGAAATGCCAGTTTGCAGGGATTGCCGAGAAAATAAAAAGTTTCGCTTTCGCTGAAAGAATGTGGCTTTGCCTCAGAGAACTGCCGGGAAATAAGTTCTTTTTTCCTTATTATCCAGTCCCTGTTTTTGAGGACGGCGTTTTTAATCGCTTCCATCGTCGCGCGTTTCGGCGCACGGACGATAAGGGCCGCGTCATCCCTCAGGGAGAGTCCTATTGTCCGGCGCGGGGACTTTATGATTTCCGCTACTTCAATATCACCGAAAAACGCTTTATCTGCGGACATTATCCCTTTGTGATCTCCAGTATTTCTATGGCTTCCACGGGCACGTCGTCGTGATAGCCTGAAGAGCCTGTTTCCACACTTTTTATGGCGTCAATAACATCCATTCCCTTTGTAACCTTGCCGAATACGCAGTAACCGTATCCGTCGGGAGAACTGCTTTTATAGTCCAGAAAACTGTTATCCTTTACGTTTATGAAAAACTGGCTTGTGGCGCTGTCCACCACGGAAGTCCTGGCCATCGCGATTGTGCCTTTTTTATTTTTGAGCCCGTTGTGAGCTTCGTTTTTGATGGGGGCGCGTGTCTTTTTTTCTTCCATATTCTTATTCATTCCGCCGCCCTGTATCATGAAACCGTCAATCACTCTATGAAAAATCGTATTGTTGAAAAAGCCGTCTTCCACGTATTTCAGGAAGTTTTCCACCGTGACAGGTGCTTTGTCCGCATAAAGTTCCAGTTCGATGTTGCCTTTGGATGTCTTAATTGTTACCATAGTGAAATCCTTTGTTCATGTTTATAATGTAAATTGAAATTTTCACTAAAATAGAATATAATATTTCAGGAACTTTACAAACTGTATTTTCGGGTAATATTAGATAAATAATGAAAAATAAAGCGGGGGATGGTAAAAATGCGGATACTTATTGTCGATGATGATTTCGCTATCCGTAAAATTATTTCCATCTGGCTCAGGAAATACGGCGAATGCGTAATCGCCGAAAACGGAAAAGAAGCCGTTTCCGCTTTTGAAAAAGCTCATGCCGAGACTAAGCCTTTTGACCTGATATGCCTTGATATAATGATGCCTGTGATGAACGGGATAGACGCTTTGAAAGCCATCCGCAAATTTGAACACGAACACAGCATTGTTTCAGGCAGCGGCGTTAAAGTCATTATGGCTACTGCCGCCGCCAGCCCCAAGAGCATTATGGGCGCTTTCAACGAACAGTGCGAGGCGTATCTGGTGAAACCCATTGATGAAGAGGAACTTTTCGCGACAATAGAGAAACTCGGACTTAAAGCTTCCGAATAGAAATATCCATACACCTATTGCTGTTAAAACTGCATCTGAAAGGAGAGTCTTTTCGTGTATTACCATAAAGATATCGACGCCCTGAATTCCCAATTTGCGCTGAAAGACAATCTTGCCTTCAAAAAAAGCCCGGCTGATTTTGTCACAGCCGAAATAAATAACAAATTTGCCTCCGCGTCCATCTGCCTCTACAGCGCGCATGTCATGAGCTATCTGCCCCACGGACAAAAGCCTGTTCTGTGGATGAGCGCCGCCAGCCGTTTTGAGGAAGGCAAACCAATCCGCGGAGGTATCCCTCTCTGCTGGCCCTGGTTCGGGGCGCACCCCTCAGACAAAAATAAACCTGCTCACGGCCTTGCCAGAATTTCGCCTGACTGGAAGCTTGATGAAACAGAGCTCCTGCCTGACGGCGTTGTACGTATCCAGTTAAGCCTTTCCTCCTCCGATAAAACGCGTGAGTTGTGGGAATATGCTTTCGAGTTGAAGCTGATTGTAAGTGTTGGAGCTAAACTCTCCGTCGAGATGATTACAGCCAATAAAGATAGCAGACCATTTACGTACAGGGCGGCTCTTCACAGTTATTTTGCGGTATCGAATGTATCCGACATCAGTGTATCCGGACTTGACGGCAGTTCTTTCATTGACACGCTCGACAATACGCGCCATGTCCAGAATGGCCCGATCACTATAAATTCCGAAACTGACAGGATTTATCCGGACAGCTCTGTCGAATGCGTAATAAACGATCCCGCTTTCAAAAGACATATACACGTCTCCAAGTCCGGCAGTCTTTCAACCGTGGTATGGAACCCGTGGATTGCCAAATCTCAAAGAATGGAAGACTTCGGAGATGATGAATACCCCTCCATGCTCTGTGTCGAAACCGCGATAACCGCCCACGATGAACAGAAAGTCCGGCCCGGCGCCTCTCATTCGGTAAAAGCCGTTATAAAAGTCGAAGATAAGTAAAAACAGGCTTATGCAAAAAGCAGATAGAAAACCAATTTGTTATATTGTCGGTGGACCTAACGGCGCAGGGAAAACCACATTTTCTTTGTGTTATCTTCCGGCTATAAGCGGATGCAGAAACTTTATCAATGCTGATTTAATTGCCCAGGGTTTGTCTCCATTAAATCCGGAATCCGTACAATTAGAAGCAGGCCGCTTATTTCTTAGAGAGATTGAAAATTACATAAAACGCCGTCAGAATTTTGCCTTTGAGACCACTTTATCCGGGCGCGGACACCTGAACTTAATTCATAGGCTCAGAAGTTCCGGCTGGCGGGTTGAATTGTTCTATTTATGGATTCCGGACGCCGGATTTTCTTCCCGAAGGGTAAAGGAGAGGGTAAAACATGGAGGTCATAACATATCCGATGAGGCTTTGCTTAGGCGTTTTCCCCGCAGTATAAACAACCTTCTGAAAGAATATTCCAAAATCTGCGATCTGACAGTCTGTTACGATAATTCAGCAATCGTTCCGTCCCTGATATTTGAAGAAAGTGAAAATGGGATTAAAATATTTGACAGGGAACGTTTTGAGCTTCTTGAAAGGAGTATAAGATGATATCGGTAAAAGATCATTTGATAGCCGAAAAGGGACGAAAAGTATTGGCCAAGGCTGTAAGAGAAGAGCTTGAGCGCATGAGCCGTAACGGACAATATGCCATAGTGAACCGGAATGGTAAAACGTGTCGGGTACTTGCCGCAAAACTGCTTAAGGAACTTCAAAAAAAGAAACAGAAATAAAACTCAAGCATTGAAATGCTCGACGTTTTTTCCGATTATGCAAATAAAACTGAATGCAGAAATTGCAAAACAATATAAAAGTTCAACACAAAAAGCCCGATCGTCCGGTGGCGGATTTTTATTGCAGATATTGCTCTGAAGGATATGAGTTAAAAAGCAAAAGGAATTCCTTTGAAATGAAAATTACAGCTGGCGCATTATAGCGATGTAAAAACAAAAATTGCCCTTGAAAAATATCTCCTTAATGAAGTAAAAAACAGATACGATGCTTCGGGCATATTGAAATAAATTAGTTCCAGAAGAGGCGGCGTTTATAGCGTCTCCAGAGCTCGTCGGCGTTGTCTTTGGTTATCAGAATGTAGCGCTGTTTGAATTTTTCAAAAGGATCTTCGGGGAATTTTGGATCAAATGTCCACCAGGGCCGATAAGAAATGGCGGCTGAAATTATTCCGGCTTTTATCGCGCTTCTGAAGGGCCTTATGTCGCCGTTGAGGATAATGAGGATAATGCTTCCGGTTTCGGCATCTTTCCATAGATGGGTCTTGTCTATTCCCCATGGGAAACCTGTTGTCGTAACAAGCATGTCGCATTCGGGATATTTCCTGACCAGTTTGCTGAAATCCTTATTATTGATGTCCAGAACTTCACGGCCTTTTTTGTTCTTTTTCTTCTTAATATATTCAACAGCGACTATGGAGGCATCGGGCCCCAAACCTTTTTTTAGGGCGGCTTCATATACTTCATTAAGGCCTTTTGAGCCGTCGAGAGTCAGTGCTCCCACTAGAATCAGTTTTGAACCGGGCCATGTTTGGGCTATATAACGTCCCACGGTATAAGCGCGGGCGGCTTCATAGTCATTTAGATGGATATCAGGGCCTTTTGACTTACGCAGACCGAAAACATCCGCGATGAAGAGCAGAGCGATGGCACAGGCTATGGAAAGAAAAAGACTAAAAACAGCTAAAGCATGCTTATGCCTGAGTCCTGCATGAGTTTTCATCATGTAGATGGAGAGGGCAAAAAATCCCACCATCAAAGCGAGAACAATGTAGAATAATGGAGACATCTCGGTAAGCATTTATTTCCATTTTCTGAGTTCAACTGCAGGATCATCCGGATCGTTCAGTTCCCCCGTGAAATAAGTCATTTTTCCGCTGTCAAAATATTTTTCCAGACTGGTATGTCCGTCAAGGAAAAGCATGGAAACCCCGCTCTTGTGTTTGGGGGCGGCCTCCATGTAAGAGTTCACGTTCTGTGAGTAATTGTCCTGATCGCAGTCAGCTACGCTGAACATGGATGTATCGGATTCCTCAACCAGTATAAAAGCCGAAGAGGAGGCAACCTTGCATAGCCGCGAGGACTTCCATGAAGTGAAATTTTCGTCATCGTCGTAACAGAGTTCACGGGTGTTCAGCGAATATGAAAATTCCCGTCTGTTGTCGTTGGTGCATTTGAAAAGAAACCTGTCGGAATCCCTTTTTGCAATCAGGTTCATCCATCCGGTGGGTTCTCCCCATGCGGGCGCGACTGTTATCGCGGGGTAAGTTCCATCGTGTTCAGACTCATACTCCGAGAGAAGTATATTTGTCTGTTTCAGATTGTTGGAGCATTTTATTTCCTGGGCCTTTCCTCTTGACGCTGAGAGCGCGGGCACGAGTATTCCCGCCAGCATGGCTATTATCGCCACCACAACGAGGAGCTCGACGAGTGTAAATCGCAATAATCCTCTGTACATAACACTAACTCCGATTATTACCTTAATTATAGCATTTTAACTGAATAAAATCAATATCCCTTGAAATGAAAAACTCTTTAATCTCAAGGGGTTCGCCCATAAATGCATTCGCCCCGTGTTTCCCAGCAGTGCAGAGACGATATGAATGATATCAGGGAGCAGAAAAACATTATCGCGAAAACAGTCAGATAAGCGCGCGGCGGATAAACGAGCGCGTTTGAGGTAAGTACCGCGCCGCTTCTGAAAAAATCAAGGATAAAGCCTATCATGTTGGCGGCAAAGGCTACCGCAATATAACTCATAGTGTTCTGAACCCCGATTGAGAGGGCCGTGATGTCCGGGGCGTTTAATTCTTTTACAAGAGACGTTATCACAGGAAAGAGACCGGAAGAAATCGACATCAATATAAAGGCCATCATGAAATAGCCGGAGGAAAACCTGAAAATGACCCCCGCGAGAAGAATTGTTACGGCAATCAGCGTTAATAAAGAGGCTAAAATCAGAAAAGGCTTTCTTCTGTTGCCGATCATGCGGCTGAACACGCCTACCGTGAGCATGGTTGACATCGTGAATATCATCATTATAAAGGTGTATTCGGCGGCCTGTTTCGGTTCGAGTTTCAGGAAGTCCCCTATGAATTTAGGGCCTATCGTGGCCTGCATGCTGAAATATATTGAAAAATTTATCATTCCCGAAATCAGAACAGGGTATATTCGCCTGTTGATGATAACCTGTCCTGTTCTTTTAAAAAGAGAGTGCCCGTGCGGCATTATATGTCTGTCTTTGAGTTTTCTTCCCGTGAAATATGTCATGATGAGAAGAATTACGGCGAAGATTCCAACAAGCAGAAGTGAGGTTCTCCAGCCCGTCCAGTCAACCATCATCCTGAAAGGCCGTGTCCCGCAAAGTCCCCCTCCATAGCCTATCATGCAGAAGAACCCTATCATGGGAGCAAAATTTTTTCCGCCGAAAAAGGAGTCAGTTTCCTTTATGATGCAGAGGTACATACCGCTGGCGCCGAAGCCCACAAGCGCGCGGCTTAAATAAAGTGTCCATATCTGTCCGGAAAGGGGAAATATCAGAGACCCGAGACAGAGAAAGCATCCGCTCACAAGTATGACCCTGATACCTCCGTGCCTGTCCGCCATCATTCCTACAAAGAGCTGCATCCCGGCATAGACGTAGAGATAAATGGAACTGAGCGCCGTAACCGCACTGGCGGACGCCGCAAAGTCTCTCTGTATTTCATTGAATATCGTGCCAGGCACCGCGACTCGTTGAAAAAAGGAGATGAAATAAAGACCCGACATCAGCATGAGTAATATGAACGCATGCTTTTTAATATCTGAATTTTTCATTGTAAACTTTTCAAATAATCCTCTTGTTACTATTGCTGTGTTTTACTGAAATTAAAGGGATCGGAAAATAAATTCGATGTTAACAGGGAAGGAGGCTTAAACGGGTAACAGTAATAACAGTAACAGTAAAAAGGTCAATTGAAAAAGTAAACGCACATTTGTCAGGTTAAACGCACGTTACCTCGGAAAAGGAGTGCGTTTAGTTTGACAAACGGATAAAAGA
>Ga0154588_1100_pt2 | contig 55009 bp, 42 predicted proteins | sample RifGroF2_FD_116017 | JGI IMG/M metagenome (GOLD analysis project Ga0154588, IMG submission 116017) | Lentisphaerae bacterium GWF2_44_16
TCGATTATAAATGTCCCGTTTCCTTTTATTCCCCAGAATATCTGTACGAATTTTTTAACCATGGGAGCTTCGTTGTTTCCCGGCGAGATGATATAATGCCCGACACTTCGTGCCCCGAGAGGTATATTTTCGGATGGCGCGGCTGTGTTTGCCCTGTATATGCCTTTTCTGTTGTCCACGGTCACATAAATCCAGTATATATCACAATATTCTTCTTGTTTTAAGTACGTTTCTCGGTTTATAATATATGCTGTAATTATAATTAATCAATCACTATAATGCTAAATGAAAGGTTTGAAGAATGAAAGGCCCTAAAGTAGTATTAATCGGAGCGGGCAGTGCTTTTTTCGGAAGACAGACAATCTGGAGCATGGTCATGAAGGATGCCCTTAACAACGGCACTCTCGCGCTCGTGGACCCCGATAAAAAGAAGCTCGACTGGATATCAAAAATAGCTAAACGCTGTATTGCCGAGAAAAAAGTCCCTCTCAAACTCGAAGTCGATACTGACAGAAAAAAAGTCCTGAAAGGCGCCGATTTCGTCATACTGGCTTTCGCCAACGAAGGCGTGAAAATGAGAGGCATTGACGCTGATATAAGCACGAAGCACGGTATGATTATGTGTTCCGCGGACACAGTAGGTCCCGGCGGCACAATGCGTACTCTCCGCGAAGTTCCGAGGCAGAACGAAATAATGAAAGATGTTGTCAGGCTCTGTCCCGACGCATGGGTTATCAATTGGGTCAATCCGACTGCCGCCATGGGCATAGCCATGATGCGCCATTTCCCGCAGGTGAAATCACTGGCTATATGCGATGGGCCTCATAACCCGCGTTTCGACAACTATCTCATGATCAGGGCCGGCCTTGTCAAAACAGCCGATGAAATCACCGACGCGTTGAGGAGCCGCGTCAGAATACGTTCAGGCGGTATAAACCATTTCAACTGGCTCATTGAGATGTCTTATAATGGGAAAGATTTGACTCCGAAAATAAAGGAGGAGTTGAGAAAAGCCACCCAGTCCGAACATATCGCGTCTTCCGAAGACGGCAAAGTCGAGCGTACAAACAGAATAGCATATCAGATCGCAGAACATATCGGATATGTCCCGATGTGCGTATGGCATACTCAGGAATATCTGCCTTACTTCCAGGGGCATGACGTTAATAAAAAAGATGCTTTGACCATAAAAAAATGGAACATCGAAATCAGACGCAAATGGATGAATGATTGCTGGACTGACATGCAGAATATAGCATCGGGAAAACGTCCAGTCGCGGATTTTCTTGAGAAAACCGGCGCGGACCATGCCAGCGATATAATCGAGGCTATGTGGGCGGGCCTCCCGAAACAGTTCTACATCAACAGCTGCAACAGGGGCGCGGTGGAAAATATGACCGATGACGCTTATTTGGAACTGCCCTGTGTGGTGGATATGAACGATGTCCGCCCGTTGCCTTTCGGCAAAATACCGCGTCCGCTTCATGGCTATATTCAACGCGTTCTGGATGAACACGAATTGGCTGTTGAAGCGGCAGTCACCTGCGACCGCAAAAAACTTCTTCAGGCGTTTCTCGCAAGCATGGTAACAGTCAGTATTCCCGATGCCATTGACACCATGGAAGAATTGCTGAAAACTGAGAGGAAATATCTCCCCGCCGCATGGTTCAAGTAATGGTTTCTTCAATGTGCCGCGGTGAAATTCTTATCATGCTTTTATGAAGGATTTCACTGCGGCAATCACTCTGTCTGTATCTGCCATTGTCATTTTCTGACTGCACGGGATGCAGACGGATTTTTCATAGAGGTTTTCTGCGTTTGAGAGATTTCCGTGAGAACAGTTTTTATACATGGGATGCCTGTTGTTCAATTCCCATAGTGGACGTACCTGGATGCCCTTTGACTGCATAAAACTGATGAAATCCGCTCTCCTGTCAGAGGTAAAGCTTATAAGAGAGAGCCAGCAGTTGGAACGGCACCAGGGCTGTTCATTGAAAATGCTTATTCCTTCAATGCTTCCGAATTCTTTTGTATAACGCGCCTGTATTTCTCTTTTCGCCGCAATTGTTTTTTCGATGTATTCAAGCTGTGCGAGTCCGATGGCGGCCTGGATATTGGACATCCTGTAATTATACCCGACAAAGTCGTGGGTGTAATAAAGTTCATCCGATTTTGCCTGTGTGGAAAGGTGACGGAGCCTTTTGGCTAAATATTCATTATCGGTAACGAGCATTCCGCCTCCGCCTGTCGTAAGCGTTTTGTTTCCGTTAAAACTGAAGCATCCGATTTCGGCAAATGTCCCTGCGTGTTTTCCGTCGCAGAGCGTACCTATGGCTTCTGCCGCGTCTTCTATCCATTTAAGTTTATATTTTTCGGCGAGTTCCCTGATTTCAGCCATCCTGCATGAGTGTCCGAGGATATGAACGGAAATGATGGCTGATATCTTTCTTCCTGTGAGACGGTTTGTCAGAACGCCGTTTTTATAATCGCAATTTTCACTTATAAATTCCTCAACAGCGTCAGGGGAAATGCCGAGGGTTTTATTGTCGATATCGATAAATACGGGATGTGCATTTGCATAACTTATCGCGTTTACGGGCGCTATAAAGGTAAGGGTGGGAATAAAAACTTCATCATTCGCTGATACTCCCGCTGTAAGAAGTGCCAGATGCAGCGCGGATGTACCGTTTACAACGGCTACCGCGTACTGCGACCCCGTATATGAGGCGAAGTTTCTTTCAAAGTCCGTTACAAATTTACCAAGCGCCGATATCCAGCCGCTGTCAAGGCATTCGTTAACATATTTTTTTTCGTTCCCCTGCAGAAAGGGTTCGGACAGAGATATATAATTCTGATTGTTCATGTGCTTTATTCTGTTGACGGAATGTATTTCCGCACTTTTTTCTGCGGAGGTTTTGATGCGGGATTTGCCGTATCCTCGGCTTCTGTCTTTTCTGCTTCTTTTTTCAGTTCCGTTTTCGTGTTTTTAGATTCATCCTGAACGTCCGTTGAAGGCGGAGGCGCGGGAATAATATTTTTTTCAGGAATGACTGCCGGGGCCGGAGCTTGCGCGGGAGGAGTGGTAAGCGGCTGTGCTTGGGGCGCGGGGGCCGGAGCAGGAGCGGGCGGCGGCGGTTGTTTGCTTTCCGTGATGTTGGGAACTGCCGGTGGCTGAGGTTTTGCGGATGCGGGCGGAGGAGGAGCGGCTATGCTGGCGCTCATGAGGATGATATAAAACATAGGCTTATTGCTCTTCTCGGCAAGGTCTCCTATGCTTCTTACCGTACCGCAAAGATTGAGCAGGGAACCCAGTTCAGAATCCACTATGGTCGGGACGCAATTTTCATTATCTCTTTTTATGAGAATGGGGAGAGAAAAAGTATCCATGGGAAGCAGAACGAAATATTCGTCATTGGATATTTCGGCGTATTTGACTATCTGCGCCGGAATTGTGTTGCTGATGTCCTTAAACCTCATTTTGAAAGAGATATTTTTATCGATGAAATTTTTAGGCTGTATGTCCACAAGCCTGTATTTCACCGGCCCGAAGTCTGTCGGCTCGACGGAGTTTTTTTCAGTTTTAACGCTGTCTTTAGAAGACGTGCTTATATCAATATCATCTACAAGGAGATAATAATGTTTTCCTATGACTTTGGGAGTCCTGATTTTTCCGGCTTTTGAATCGTCCTTTTCGACTTTCTGCTGGATCGTAGCGTATATTGTTATCAGCTGGTCCTGTTCGAGCGTGGCGATGTCTTTCATCAGTTTTTCATTTTTTGAAGAGAATATAAGCGGACATTCCTTCTGGATATTTTCTATTTTCAGGAGACATATGAATTTGGGAAGAATTTTTTCATAGGGAGGAGGAAGTTTTGTTATATAGCCGTTATAAATGGCTTTCATACAGCGCTTAGGGTCTTTTTTTATGAACTTTTCGGGGTCTTCCGCGATCTCGGTGTATGTAGCGTCCGTTTTATAAGATTTCTTTTCGCTTTCTTTAAGAGCGTCATCAGCGGAAAAGAGCCGGGAAGAAGAAATGATAAGAACAGCGGCGGCGAATAAAAATGGAAACTGGAAGCATTTCATTATGACACCCCATGATGATTACTGTTTTATGTAATCTATCATGATATGAAAAAAATAAAAGATCGTAAAAAGGCAGAATTTGTTTTTTTGAGATTAACGGTAAGTTTCCCCGTCTCTGGCGAAAAACACCCTGTCGCCGAGAATGCTGCGGGCCTTTTCAAACTCATTTTTAAAATTTTCCAGTATGTTGCGTCCGTGATGCAGAAAACCGAGTTTCCCGGCAAAGCCCATATCCCTGAAGTAGCGGCATATATTTTCAGGAATATGATGTCCTGTCTCGACCAGTACCAGTTCAGCGCCTTTGGATATTTCCTCTATTTCGGAAATGTCCCTGATATCGCCGGAATAGACGATTTTTCTTTTTCCACATTCTATTTTAAACGAAAAAGACTGCCATTTCCCTTGCGACTTTGGCAGATGATTATTGTGATGTGTTGTAACTTTGAAACCGTCTTCGTCAAAAATAAGACCGTCCTGAACGCTGTTCTCCCTGATTTCAAAATTTATGGCAAAGCCGCCTTCGGTGCAGGACAACATTTTCCGTATTGCCGGCATGAGGCGTTTTCCGGGGACGAATATGTCAAGAGTTTTTCCAGTGAAACGCGAAGCCGTTGCGGGAAGCCCGTTTATTTTTCTGATATTCCAGAGCAGATTTGGCAATCCGCCGATGTGGTCCATGTGTGTGTGCGAAATGAAAACCGCCCTTGACGCGAGCAGATCGAGACCATGCTTTACGTGGGCCGCGTATGAACAATTCTCCCCGGTATCAAACCAGTAGAGTTTGTTTTTGTAAGTAATCCCGATAGATGTGTGCCTGAAACCTTCAAAAGGCTCTGTTCCCGAAGAAGTGCCGATAAAATCAATTTTCATTTTTATTTTGCCACGCGCGCATCAGGAGTTCGGCGGTTTTTTCGAGGGTTTCGGGGACGACTCTGGTATCGGCCAGTACCGGCATGAAATTTGTATCACCGTTCCAGCGGGGAACAATGTGCATATGTATATGGTCCGCCACGCCGGCCCCGGCCGCGGCCCCCAGATTGAAGCCGATATTGTAACCGTCGGGTTTCATCAGTTTATGCAGGACTTCTTTGGCTTTGACGCTCATTTCCATCAGTTCATTGCGTTCTTCCGCTGATAATTCGGAAATGTCTCCGGTATGGCGGTAGGGGGCTATCATCAGATGCCCGGAGTTGTAAGGATAACGGTTCAGCAGCGCGAATACTGTTCTGCCGCGTGCTATGATGATTTTTTCTTCTTCGGAGTCTGTAGCTTTTTCCTGTCCGCAGAGGAAGCATTTTTTGTCTTTTTTTGCTCTCAGGAAATCAATTCTCCAAGGCGCCCAGAGAGGCCTTTTTACAGAATCCATAATTTTTTCTCCTCATTAATGAAAAAACGCTTGAATTATCCACTCGCCGCGTTATATTCTGCCTCTTTGAATTTGTGATATAATAATTTGTCTAGAGAATATAACTTAAAAACAGGGTTTAGCAAAATGAAAAAAGAAATACATCCCCAATACGGCGATGCCAAGATCATTTGCGCCTGCGGACATGTATGGGAAACCAGGTCCACACGCAAGGAAACCAAGGTTGGTATCTGTGCGCACTGCCATCCGTTCTTCACTGGAAAACAGAAATTCATTGATACAGCCGGCCGTGTTGAAAGATTCCGTCAGCGCTATGCCAAAAAGACCGCTTAGTACGGAAACGTTTCTAATGATTACGCCTATTTTCATTCAGGGAAATAGGCGTTTTTTTATCCCTTAACATATTGTGTGTTCATTATGCTGCCCGAAGAAATAGCTCCTCATATTGAAAGGTTGAAAAAACGTTCCGCCGAGCTCGAAGAAAAGCTTGCGGATACGGCCATTTACTCAAAACCGTTTGAGCTGAAAAGCATCAGCAGGGAACATCAGAAGCTCGGAAACCTATTCCGGAATTATGAAAAATGGCGGAGCTCCTTGTCAAGCGTAGAAGAAAACAAAAAAATGCTTCAGACGGAAACGGATGAGGAGCTTAAATCTTTAATCAGCGCCGATATCGAGAGTCTTGCCGGGACGATAGATGAACTGGAGAAAAAAGTTCAAGTATCGCTTCTGCCGCCCGATGAAAACGAGTCGCGCAACATAATAATAGAAATACGTCCCGCCGCAGGCGGAAACGAAGCCGGGCTTTTTGCCGGGGAACTCTACAGAATGTACACCAGATATGCCGAAAGCAGAGGATGGAAACAGGAAGTCCTTGACCTTTCTGATGGCACATTGGGTGGAATAAAGGAAGTGGTGTTTTCCTTTTCCGGCGAGGATGTTTTCCCCAGAATGAGATATGAGAGCGGCGTTCACAGGGTGCAGCGGATACCCGCTACGGAATCAGGTGGCAGGATACACACTTCCACGGTGACTGTTGCGGTAATGCCGGAAGCCGAAGACGTTGAAATCGAAGTAAGAAACGAAGATTTGAGGTTTGACGTTTACAGGTCGTCCGGCCCGGGTGGACAGTGCGTCAACACTACCGACTCCGCTGTCAGGGTAACTCATATTCCCAGCGGATTAAGCGTTGCCAGCCAGCAGGAAAAATCCCAGCACCGCAACAAGGAAATAGCGCTTCGTATTCTTCGCGCCAGGCTTTTTGAAATGAAACAGCAGGAAGAGGCCGCGAAACAGGCCGCATCCAAGAGAGCGCAAATCGGCACAGGCGACAGAAGCGAAAGAATACGCACTTACAATTTTCCGCAGAACAGAGTTACCGACCATCGTTTCGGGATAAACATCTACAACCTTCCGAAACTCATGGAGGGTAATCTCGACGACCTGATTGACAGTATAGTATCGGCGGTCTCAGAGAAAAAACTGGCTGAACTTCTCAATAAGTAAATCCATCGGCGGATTTACAGAAAGGAACGAATATGCCTGTATCAGTCAACAGAGAAACAATTCTTTTTATCGGTGCCCATCATGAAGAGATAGAGGCGGAATGCCCTATAATGCCGATAAAGCTTTCAGGCAACGGCCATCGCGTTGTGATTCTCAACCCCGTCGGCGGCTGGAACTGGAGCTTTATAAGAAGCCTCGGCACGGACGGAAAAGAGCGCACGATTAAAGAAGCGACGGAAGCGGCGGCAAGGCTTGGCGCTGAAAAAATAATATGGGATTATCCCGTGGCAAAAGTCTGGGAATTCAGAACTGAAATTGTTCAGCGGATATCGGATTTTATTCTGGATTTGGCGCCGTCAATTGTTTTCATCCACTGGCCTTATGACTCCCATGCCGATCACCGCGAAATTGCCAAAATCAGTTTTCACGCTCTTCATACGGCAAACAATCAGGTGGAAAACTTTCAGAGAAAAATGAAAGTCGAGGAAGTTTACGCTTTTCAAACAGGCATATCACAGGCCTATGATTTCTGGCCTGACTTTTTGATAAGCGGCACAAAAGAAGACTTTGAAACCGCCGCCCATGCTCTTCAGGCTTTTCACGGAACAGCCGGAGACAAAGCGAAGATGTGGCTGGATAACATAAGGGTAAAAACAGCCTACTGGGGACATCTTGCCGCTACGGAATTTGCCGAAGCATATAAGTTCATCGGCCCTTCTTTCCCGCTTAGCGGTTTAAAACTTGCCTCCATGCTCGGCAACGAAATAAAGCCCGTAGCCTTTGAAAAATGGCAGAAAGAACCCGGATATCTTATCTGAGTTGTTTGGAAAACATTAAATAAGGAAGCTTGGTTATACAAGTGAAACTGGTATTCAGATTGGCGTTAATGCTGTCATTGTTTGCTCTTGTCTCATGTGCAAATAATAATCCTTTGCTGTATCCGGTAAAATCCGGCGATAAGTGGGGTTTTGCCGATAAAGATGGAAATGTTCTGGTCGCTCCTGTTTTTGATGAAGTCTCTCCGTGGGTAATCGCACATCATAAATTTCCTGTCTGTGTGAATGGGAAATGGGGATGTATAAAAGCTGACGGTACATATCTTATTAAACCTGAATATGACGAACTTTTCCCTTTTCTTTATGGCATCGCGAAAGTCAGAATTGGGAATAAATACGGTATTATAAATGAAAACAATGAAATTGTGATCCCGATAAAATATGACCGTTTGCCCTCTTATGGAGGAGATGGTCTGTTTCATGTTTTCCTGAACGGAAAAGATTATTTTATTGACTGGGATGACAATGTTGTTTTTGACGGTTCGCCTTTCGACGCTGTTTCACAGCATGGTTTTTCTGAAGATGCTATTGGTGTTTGCAAAAATGGCAAATGGGGGTTTGCCGACACTAATGGCAAGCTTATAGTTGATATGGTCTATGAAAGTGTTGCTCATTTTTATAATGGATATGTTGCTGTGCGTACAAAAGATGGCTGGGGCATTATTGATAGGAAAGGGGAGATTATAGTAAAGCCGGCATATCACAATATAAAGGAAGTCTCGGAAAATATGGCTGTTGTCGAGAAAGGAGATTTGTGTGGATATGTGAATACTGATGGGGCTCTTGTAATACCTTTGCGATATGATTTTGCCGATAAATTTGTGAACGGAAAAGCTGTCGTTTGTGAAAAAGGTGTGTTTTATAAGATAGATAAAAGCGGGGAAAATCGTGAGCGAATTGAGCCTGATTTGGATTATGTTCTGGAGAAAATTGTTCTCAGAGAGGTATTTGAGGGTTTATCCGATAAGAATATAGCAGGAGAATTTGATCTTTTTAAAAGGAAAATAAAAAAAGAATATCCCGCTCTCAGGGAAATAAGATTCTGTATTTCCACTGATTTGCTCGGAAATTTAAAAGAACAGCCTCCTTCTGTGGATGATGAAAAACAATCGATTCCCGTTTCTGCTATGGGTGTTCGTGATATTCCTCTGATTATGGAGATAAGATATTTATGCAGGTGCTTTAATGCCGAATACGAGATAATCGATAAAAATACAATACTTATTCTTCCCAAAAACAAAGATAAAAAGTCCCTGCGGGAAGTAAAAATCAAGAGATTGCCATAGTGAACTATATAGAACCCGTGTTAAATAGAAATGATGGAAGATATTATTTGAAACAATTCATCAGTTTTATACGATATTCTGTAATTAATGGCATTCATATAAAGGAAACAACGTGAACGTTAGTGATAAAAAGAGACATGTTGAAATTAAAAGTGTTTCTCGTACGAAAAAACTTACTGGTTCTCTATTTGAGTATGCAGAGACGAAACCTTTTCCGTCAAGAGTAGAAATACATGAAACCTTGAAAAAAGCTATTTCATCTGGTGTGAAAAATGATAAATTACCGTGAACCATTATTTCGGCCGCCGGCGGAGGCGGATAGCCTGATTTTTCAGGCGGCTTACGGCTGCCCTCATAACTGTTGCCGCTTTTGCATGATGTACAAAAGCGTGCGTTATTCGGTGCGCGATAAGCATGAGCTTTTTGCGGACTTTGAAGAAGGAGCGCGGCTTTACCCGGATGCTTCCAGGATTTTTCTGGCGGATGGCGACGTGATGGTTCTGCCGTTCGGGATGCTTTGTGAATATCTGGAAAGACTCGGGAGTCTTTTTCCTCAACTTGCGAGGGTAAATGTTTATGCGAACGGAAGTTCCATACTGGATAAGACGGAAGAGCAGTTGAGAGAACTTCACAGGCTGAAACTCAATACAGTTTATGTGGGACTTGAGAGCGGGGACGAGGGACTGTTGAAACTCGTGAACAAAGGCGAGACGGCGGGAAATATGGTCAGGGCCGTAAAGACGGCGCAGGCCTGCGGTTTGCGTTGTTCCGTTATGGCGCTCGCCGGACTCGGGGGCAGGGGGCATTCAGAAATCCACGCGCTGAAAACGGCGGAGGTTTTGAACAATATGCAGCCGCGCCTGCTTTCGGTATTGCGTTTTATAGAAGTTCCGGGTACAGTAATGTTCAAAGGTTATGAAGCCGTTTCGGAATATGAGGCCGTTCTTGAAATCAGAAAACTTATTGAAAATCTTGATTTGGAGAAAACGGTTTTCCGGGCGAATCACGCGTCGAATCCTGTTCCTCTCGGAGGGCGTTTCCCTCAGGACAAGGGCAAGCTTATAGCGGAACTTGATTATATGCTGGCTTCGCGGAAGCTTGACAGAAAGGGCCCGGGCCCCGTTCCTTTTTATCTTTAAACAACGGAAAATATTAAAATGAGCGATACCGCGGAAAAAAAAAGAAAAACATCCAGAGAGAAAATGGAGACGCTTTCATCGGAAGGCGGGGCACTTTCCGAACCTGTTTCAGGGGAAACAATTGTCAGCGTTCCTGAGGCTGTGACAGGAGCTGAGGCTGATTTCAAAGTTGATTCCGGGGTTATAAAAGTTCTTACCGTAAAACCGAAGGATAAATATAAATTTCAGAAGAGCCTCGGATACGGCGGCATGAAAACCGTTTTGCAGGTGAGGGACAAGGATACGACCCGCGATATAGCGATGGCGGTTATACCGGACTCCAATAACAGGCCTGTCGACGATTTGTGCAGGTTTGTGAGGGAGGCGAGGATACTTGCGAACCTTGAACACCCAAATATAGTCCCGATATATGATATAGGCATAGATGGAGGCAACTCACCTTATTTCACGATGAAACTTCTCAAGGGCGGGACACTCGCGGACATTCTCAAAAAACTTACGGAGAGTGACGAAGAGTACAGAAAAAAATATGACCTGTCACGTCTTCTTCAAATTTTTCTGCGGGTTTGCAACGGCATGGCTTTCGCTCATTCCAAAAACATAATTCACCTCGACCTGAAACCTGAAAACATTCAGACCGGGGACTTCGGCGAAGTTATTATCATAGACTGGGGAATCGCCAAAATAATCGGACAGCGGGAAAAGGATGAGGACGGCAGAAAAAATGTCGGCAAGCCGCGTCCCGTTGCCGCGGGAGATGCCCAGCTCACTATGGACGGCGTAACAAAAGGTACTCCCGGGTATATGGCCCCCGAACAGGCGGCGGGCAAAAACGCGGAGAAAGATAAACGTACTGACATCTATGCGCTTGGCGGAATACTTTATGCCATTCTTACTCTTGAAGACCCGATAGACGGAGAAAGCATTCAGGGAATGCTTTGCGATACCGTCATGGGCAATATAACTCCTCCTCACGAGAGGAAGCCGGATATGCTTATTCCCTCCGCCCTTGAGGCCGTCGTCATGAAGGCGATGGCGCTTGACCCCAATGAACGCTATCAGAACGTCATGGAATTGAGAGACGAGATTTATGCCTTTATCGGCGGATTTTGCACTGTCGCCGAAAAAGCGAGTTTCTTCAAAAAAACAGTATCGCTGATAAAAAGGCATCGCCTTACTTCTTCTTTCATAGCGATAATAATTGTACTGCTTTTTGCTCTGGGGGCTTATGCTGTTTACGATTACTCAAAGCAGACTGCCGACTGGATAAATGTTTACGAACAGGACTTTACTAAAAGCAATCCCAACTACAACGGGCTTCTTTTTCTCGATAAGTTCCTGCAGGAAAACACCGATATATGGGCTTCCGACAACAGCGGCCTCAAAATGGAAAAGTACAACTGGCTCTGGTTCGAAAACCTTAAAATAACGGAAAACGTAAAAGTCGTCATAAAGCTTATCTGTACAGGCAATCCCGACGCCATTGAAGTATGCCTCAACTCCAGAATTGAAAAAGTCCCTTACTGGTGGAATGTTCCGACTGGATACTCATTCCAGTTCGGAGGCTACGGCGGCACGAAAGACATAATATTCAAAAACGAAGGTTACGGCGAACCGGATATTATCAATATAATTGAAAGCAAACTCCACACTGGAAAAGTGCAGGAAATAGTTTTTCAGAGAGAGGGTGAAACTCTTTCGATTATAGTGGACGGAAAGGAAACCCTGAAGGTCGTTGACCTCTTTCCTCCGATAGGCCCCAATTTAAACAGAATAGGAATAAGGACTTTTTCTTCATCCACGAAAGTTCTTTCGGTATCGGTTTCCCGTCTGGCGCTTCCGGAAAAGGCGAGCCCCCTGATTGCCGGGGACGCTCTTGCCGAGGGCATGCACTTTGACGAGGCCATAAGCAAATATCTTACCATTGCCGAAAATTACGGCACGGGCCAGGTCGCGGAAAAAGCCCTGACCAAGGCGTACATTACCGCCGCGACTAAATTAACCCGCGACCGTGATAAAGCCCTTCAGGAAATAAAAAAACAGATAAATGGCAGGTTTGCCAAATTCAGATATCTTGAAATGATCCTTGAAGTCGACGCCATTGTTTCATGGAGGGAAAAGGAATATAAGAAAGCCTTTGCGCTGGTACCTGAAATATTCAAGATAAATCCTGATACCAATATCGTTGTGCGCCTCCTCGAATGCCAGCACCAGCCGCTTCCTCCGGCTACGGCGGCGGAACTTATGTCATGGATATGCAAAACGAAAAACCTGAAACGCCTCAATCTCTCGAACCTGGGACTTGAAACCATAGCGCCATTGAAAGACCTGCATCTGCTTTTTTTTGACTGCTCCAATAATCAGCTCGCGAATCTTGATGCCCTTGAAAAAATGGAACTCGAAACGCTTTCCTGCGCGAATAATCAGATATCCTCTCTCAAGCCGCTGCGCAATATGTCTCTGAGAGATTTGAACTGCTACGGCAATCAGATAGCTGATCTGAAGCCGCTGAGAAAAATGTCATTGAAGCATTTCGACTGCTCAAACAACCAGATAAGCGGACTCGAAGCCTTGAAAGATATGTCGATGGAACGTCTTATATGCAGGAACAACCGCATAAGCGATCTGAGCCCCTTGAAGGACATGCCGCTCAAATATCTTAACTTCGCTTCTAATTCAGTGGAGAGCATTCTTCCTCTCAAAAATCTCTCGCTCGAAACTCTTATCTGTTCCAATAACAGGATAAAAAATCTCCAGCCTCTCGAAGGAATGCAGTTGGAAACCCTCGACTGTGCTTCAAACAGAATTACGGACCTTGGCCCGCTTGAAGGAATGCAGCTTGAAAACCTTGACTGCAGTGGAAACAATATATCAAGCCTGAAAGCCCTTAAAAATATGCCGCTGAAAACTCTTGAGCTTTTTGACTGTGATAAAATTACTGACCTGGGCCCGCTTTTACAGATAGAATGCCTTGAACGCCTCGGTCTTCCCCCGAACGCTAAAAATACGGAACTGCTGAAAAAACTTCCGGCCCTCAAAAAAATATACAGAAGCCGCAAGGAGGCTGAAGAAAATGTTCAGCCGGAAAATAAATAATCATGAAAAGAATTTACCTCGATAATAATGCTACTACAGCCTTGCGACCGGAGGCGCTTGAGGAAATGTTGCCTTTTTTCAGGGAGCATTTCGGTAATCCATCCAGCCTTCATGAGCACGGACAGAAAGCCCGCGCCGCTGTTGACAAAGCCAGAATGAAAGTCGCCGGCTTAATCGGTGCCAGGGCCGATGAAATAATCTTTACGGCGAGCGGTTCGGAAGCTAATAATATCGCGATATCCGGTTATTTAAGTTATTTAAACGACAAGCGGCAGAAACATATTATCAGCAGTTCCATTGAACATAAATCTGTTTACGCCCTCTGCAAGGCCATAGAAGAAAAAAAACTTGCGCGACTCACATTTCTGCCCGTTGATAACAATGGAAAAATAAACATGGAGGCCGCTCTTTCTTCCTTTTCAGAGGATACGGTGCTTGTCTCGCTGATGCTGGCTAATAACGAAACAGGAGTTATACAGCCTCTTGCGGAAATAATTCATGAAGCCCGCAAAAGAGGCATTGTCACGCACGTTGACGCGGTACAGGCGCTCGGCAAAACGCGAGTGAATGTTTCTGATATCGGAGCGGATATGCTTTCTATTTCAGCTCATAAAATAAATGCCCCCAAAGGCATTGGCGCTCTCTATATCAGGAGAGGACTGAAAATAAATCCTCTGATTTACGGAGGGGGCCATGAACGCGGTCTCAGGGCAGGGACTGAAAATGTCCCCGCAATTGTTGCTTTCGGAAAAGCCGCCGAAATACTCGCGTCTGATTTTGATGGAATAATCGCGCATGAACTTTTCCTGAGAAACAGACTTCTTGACGGCATAAAAAAAAGAATTGAAAATATCAGGATAAACGGAGATATTTCTCAAAGCATACCCAATACCCTGAACGTGAGTTTTACCGGTGTCGAAGCGGAAGCGCTTCTGACACGGCTTGACATGCGGGGTATTTCGGTTTCCACTGGTTCCGCGTGCAGTTCGGGCGCGTCTGAACCATCCAGAGTGTTGCGTGCGATGGGGCTTGACGCGTCTGCCGCTTACAGTGCCGTCCGCTTTTCAGTCGGTTATGACAATACAGCCGATGAAATCGACGAGACTCTTAATATCCTTGAAAAAACAATTTACGAAATGAGAAAAATTTAGATTTCATCTGTATATTTATCGACAAGAAAAATGGAAGGGCTTCAAATCATGGCATATCTCAGCGAAAAAGAAATCATTGATAAGATAAACATTCTTCGCAAAAAACTTAACGCCGTAATACTGACCCATAATTATCAGCTTGGCGAAGTTCAGGATATCGCGGACTTTACCGGAGATTCTCTGGAACTCAGCATGAAGGCGGCAAATACCGTCGCTGATATAATAGTTTTCTGCGGTGTCAAATTCATGGCGGAGACAGCCTATATACTTTCACCTGAAAAGAAAATCCTTCTTCCGGTTATGGAGTCAGGCTGCCCGATGGCTGACATGGCTGATGCCGACGAACTGCGCAAAGTAAAAGCCGAAAATCCCGGCGCTGTTGTCGTGTGTTATGTGAACAGCACCGCCGAGGTGAAGGCCGAATGCGATCTCTGCGTTACTTCCGCAAATGCCGTTCAAATAGTTTCGTCCATTCCGGCTGACAAGAAAATCATTTTTGTTCCCGATAAAAACCTGGGTGCTTATGTCCAGAAAAAGACCGGCAGAAATATGTTTCTCTGGCCCGGCTTCTGTCCCACTCACATGCGGATAACTCCCGAACATATCCTGAGAAAAAAAGCTGAATATCCCAATGCCGTCGTCATGGTGCATCCCGAATCGAGACCGGAAGTCATAGAACTTGCCGACGAAGTTTTAAGTACCGGGGGCATGTGCAAATTCGCAAAGGGAACAAGTAAAAATACAATTATAGTCGCCACTGAAATGGGTATCATATACCGCCTGCAGAAAGAGAATCCGGGCAAACTTTTCATCCCGGTATCTGAACAGGCCATCTGTCCCAACATGAAACTGACGCGCCTGGAAGACGTGCTTTCGGCGCTTGAAAAAGGCCGTTATGAAATAACTGTTCAGGAAAACATAAGGGTACTTGCGAAGAAACCCATCGAACGAATGCTTGAGCTCTCTGAAAAGCTAATGAAAAACTGAAAGGTAATTTCAAAAGTTTGAATTAAAACTTTTGAAATTACCTCATAGGTCATGACAAATTTTTACTCATTGCCGCATCTACAGCTTTCAGGGCGTCAAGTGCTGAGCTGGTAATGCCGCCGCTGTAACCGGAACCTTCACCTATAGGATAGAGATTTTTAATGTTTATTGATGCTCCATCGGCGTTGCGGAGAATTTTTACCGGTGAGGAGGTTCTGGTTTCTGCCCCGAGAAGCATTCCATGGCTGGAAATGAATAGCGGGTAGTCTTCTTTCCATTTTCTGAAGGCAAGGGTCAGTGAATCATATATAAAATCAGGGAAAATATCGTGCATGTCCGCGGAGACACAACCCATCTGATATGAAGATGGGTTCAGCTCTTTTGAGACTTTTCCTGAGAGGAAGTCTTCGACTTTCTGAGCAGGTACGGCCCAATTGCCGCCTCCGGCCTTGAATGCCTTTCTTTCTATTGCTTCCTGAAAGGCCATGCCGGAGAGCGGGTTGCCGGGAGTATAGTCACTGGTATGGCATGTTACAGTAATGGCGGAATTTGAGAAGGGGAGGCCTCTGTCTGAGTAGCTCATGCCATTGACGGCAAGGAGTCCATTTTCGGATGAGGCATTGACGACTTCACCTCCGGGACACATGCAAAAGGAATAGACACCGCGCCTCCCTGGCCGGTCGGTATAAGTGAAAGAATAAGTCGCCGCGCCTATTGTCTGATTGCGCTGATATTTTTCCCCGTAGCGCATGAGATTTATGATTTCAGCCGGATGCTCAAACCGCATACCCACAGCTATAGGTTTCTGCTCCATTGCTATGCCTTTTTTATAAAGCATTTCAAGAGTATTGCGCGCGGAGTGCCCTATGGCAAGATAGATTGCGGATGAGAGATATTCCTTTTCGCCGTTTATCACGACTCCGGATGCTTTTCCGTTTGAAATAATGAGCTCTGTCATTTTACTGCCATAGTGGATTTCGGAACCTTTTTCGAGCAGGTATTCACGCATGTTCCTGACTATTCCGCAAAGTACGTCCGTGCCGATATAAGGTTTTGAAATGTATATTATGTTCTCCGGCGCGCCGAAGCGTATAAAGGTTTTCAAAACTTTATCGGCATAGCTGGAATTATTGACGCGGGCGAAAAGCTTGCCATCGGAATAGGCCCCGGCGCCGCCCTCTCCGAATTGAATATTCGACTCGCTGTCAAGTTCACGTGTCTTTATGAATTTGAGAATGTCCGTTGAACGTTCCTCTATCTTTTTACCCCGTTCAAAAATAAGAGGTTTTGCGCCGCGTTCGGCAAGTTCTATCGCGGCGAAAAGACCGGCGGGTCCGAGACCTATAATAATTGGCCTGTCTTTAAGAGTGTAGTTCGGAGCTTTAGCTTCTGTTGTTTCTGTAAACAAAGAATATTGCTCCTTATTGTCAAAGCTGTCGGGAACCCTTAGCGCAAGGGAAAGTTTGTAATAGAACTGTTTTTCATCCCCTGTATAAAGTGATTTGCCGAGTATCCTCAGAAGTTCAATATTTTCAATTCCAGTTTTCAGTTTTTCGGAAGCGGCATGGAGATACTGAGAAACTGAGTCTTTCTCAATCGCGATCTTGATGTTGTTTATGATAAGGTCCAAAAATCATCCGCCATATTCCGTATTGTATGAACTGCTAATATATGCGAATTAAGAAACAAAGAAAGCTTAAAAGTATTGTTATGCGGCAATTCAGTTAAAATTCGCGTTACGGCGCGTCAGGTGTCCAATACTTCAACTGATCGCATTGCGGTTCGCGGAACTTATAATAAGCGACATGACCATCGACATGGTTGATATTAATTCCGTTCTTATGCCAGTAAACCGCTGCTGGAAGACCGGGCTTGTTCGCAGAGCCCTTGTATGAATAAATTATGGAGGAAGCATTTGACGGCATAAAGTTAAAGCAGGTGGAAGAATGCCGGAATTCTGAAATTCTCCACCTCCGCGTAGGCAAACTAAGACCTTCCGGATAGGCAATCTGCCCATTTTGCCGGTAAGTATAATAAAAAACTCTGTTCGCGCCATCCAGATTAGCCAGGTTCTGCAGCATCGGACTGGGGTCAGTCGGGCAGACAAAAAAACCGCGTTTATCGTTTTCTTTGGCGTTAACATATGAATACAGGCGCAACACCGAATGCTGACCATAAACCATAAAGCCATCATAATCATTTGTGTACATCGTACTGGCCGCGCCTATTTCCTTAAGTCTGCCGGCACAGACTATTTTTTTGGCGCTATCCCTCGCGCTTTTCAGTGACGGCAGGAGCATCGCCGCAAGAATCGCGATTATTGAAATCACAATCAGGAGTTCCAGCAGAGTAAAAGCTGTTCTAATAAAAGGGCATTTTGCTGCTTCATAAAATAATCTGGACATATGATTTTTCATCAATAATCTCCCTCGCGCCAGAAAACATCTTTGTTATTGGTCGGAATATCTACATATTTTTTTGTTCCGGCATGCAAATCGGCATACAGGACATTTACGCTGTTGCCTATATGCCGCGCGCCTCTCTGGATATATATGGTCTCCCCGTAATACGCCTGAGAAGCGGACGAATCCATCACCATTGAAATCATTGAAGGCTTCACCAGGGCTTTCCAGTTCTTGGGACTTTTGGTAAAATGAACGCCGCTGAGGCCGGGGGCAAAACAAAAGTTATATCCGTATGAGCAATACCAGTTCGTATGGTCGGTGTCCGGTTTTCCATCCCATGAAGGACAATAGAAGACAGTTCCTCTCCTGAGATGGTTTTTATACTGGTTCTTGTATCCGGGAACCCCAAGGGAAGCGTTTTCTTTCTCGCCGTAAATATAAGGCCATATCCATGTTGACCAGAGTATGTCATCATATCCTGCGTAAACGGCAGCCGAATAAGGCGGGGCGCAGCCGTTATTATCTCCTCCATACATCTCAAAAGCGGTGCCGATTTGTTTCTCGTTTGAGCGGCAGATTATTTCCTGCCCTTTCTGGCGGGCCTTTTTCAAGGCCGGCAGAAGCATGGCCGCTAGAATCGCTATTATGGATATCACAATGAGCAATTCCACAAGAGTGAAAAACCATTTTTTCATCGTGCACCTTCCATGCATATATTATAAACCGGAACAGGCCCGAAAACCATAGTTTTGAACATTAAATTCATTTTTTCACGTCCTCAAGCGAACAGGCATATCTTCCGTCCCATTCATTTCCCGTCACGTACTTTATAAGATTATTCAGATATGCCGTGGCGACGGCGTCAAAACCGTACTGGGACGTGGCGTCAATCTGTGAAAGGATAAGCAGGCCTTTTCCAATCCTGATTTCACAGAGAAGCCCCCCCAAACGCGTCATAGTATCCTCCTTAACTCCTTTGTCCGTAAAGCCGTTGCTGTTTCCTGCTATTATCACGCCTTCATTAAGCGGCATTGCAAGATATGAATATATTTTCCCATACAGAGCGGACCACTTTTTCCAGTTTTCCGGTTTATTAATGCCCTTCAAAACCGGATGTTCCGGCTCTATAATATCCGCATGTATCCCTATCGCCGCCTTTTCACCGAAAATCCTGGTCAACTTCCTGAAAGCCCCCACGCTCTGGATTTTCACGTTCTGCAAAAGCGGAATATTTCTGTTCTGTTCAAGGCAGAGCGCCCTTCCCCCGTTTTCAAGGTACGCCGAGAGCTTCGCGTTATTTTCCTTTGTCAGGAGGCCGGCCATTCCCTGGGCAATTATCACAAGGTCGTATTTTTTCAAATCGTTATAATTCGAAACGATTTCGCTTTTGACGCCAAGCACATCCAGGAGGCGCGAGGGATTGAAATCATAAAGGTAATGGTCGCCAGCATCAATTACTCCGATTGATTTATTGGTACTTATCTTCATCCCGGTGTTTTCTTTTCCCAGTATGAATGCGTTGTAGATGTTTTCGCTGTATGTCTTATCATCTGAAACAAGGGCAAAGGAAAGCGAATAATCGCCGGTTTTCAGGAGCGGATTGACTTTAAAAAGGTATACTATTTCTTTTTTATCGCCCCTGAGCAAATCCCCTGCCGGGATTTTCATGATTTCAAGAATTCTGCTGCCTCCGTCTTTAAGTTCGATTTTCACAGCGGCATTTTTGATATCGGCACTGCCGTAGTTGAAACAGAAGACCCTCAGCTGATATTCCTTTCCCGCAAAAAAGTTGTGCTTCCACTGCATGTCCGCGCATATGAAAACAGGAGCATTCTTTTTTGAGAGGACTTTCCCGAGAGGGCTTTCATTCATACCCTGCGGGTCAAGTTCTTTCGCCGCCTTTTCGTCCAGGCTTACCTCCGGGGATGAAACCATCCCGAAACCCTGAACATATTCATCGCTCATCCTCGCCATTTCCACCATTTCTCCGACATGTTCCGCAAGCAGTGGATAAAGTTTATCCCTGTCGAGAGAATTCCTTATCCCGGCAACGTTCACATCGCAATAATGGAAGTCCAGATATCTTGCGTTTTCAGGCGCAGGCAGACTGTAAAGTTCGCAGTAAAGCTTCTTGTTGATTTTGCCGTTCTCAATTACCTTGCCGTAACGGGAGAGAATGGCGAGCCAGTATTGCGTATGCTGCCTGTACCCGTAATAATACAAAGCTTCCGTATAAACTGACGGTTTCTGATTTCCGGCATAGAACTTGGAATTCCAAGCCAATGTCTGCTGTTTCAGATAGTCGGGAATGAGTGTATGAACAAACGCGCCTCCACAACTTCCCTGCAATGCCGCTGGATTGAAAAAATCAAAAGGCGGCGGCGGTATCAGCGGCACCAATTTATTATTCTCGTCCTGCCCCGATGACATGCCGGACTGGGCGCTGCTGAACAATCTGCTGCTGTCATATTTGCGAAGCACCTTGACATAACGGTGAAAATCCGTGCTTACGCCGGGAACACGATTGCACTCGCCTTCCGGTGTATATGCGACAACTGAAGGATGATTATAAGCCGCCGCCGCATTTCTTTTCAATGTTTCATTGAGAAACGCCTCCCTGTCGCTTTTAAGAAGTTTTTCAGCGTAGTCTGAATACTCGCATTCAAGCAGGACATCAGGAGTAGGTATCTGGAGAATGCCGAGCTCGTCGCAGATATCAAGAAAGGCCTTAGGCGGTATTTTTTCTATTCTGAAAATCGTATTGAGATTTGCCTGCTTCAACAGCAAAAGATATTTCCGCAGAAAGTTATTGCGATTGTGATAAAAATCAAAATGGGTCTGTTGCAAGTTTACAAGAGCTGTGCATTCCGGGGATATCCCGAAAAGAAATATTTTGTTCCCGTTTAAATAAAAATATTGATTTTTAACTGAAAATTCACGGAGCCCGAAACGCTCCCAGCCAATTACTTTGTCATCACTGTAGACCTTGAGCGAATAGAGGAACGGATTGAAAGTGTCCCAGAGGACGGGATTGTTTATTTTGACTGAAAATTCCACATCATTGTCCCCCGGATTAAGTGACTTGCAGTTAATGTCAAATTTTGAAACAGAGCTTGAACCGCTTATTCTTTTCTGATATTCAGGGCTTCCGGCCCACGGTCTGATTTCGCCTTTCAATTTTGCGTTTGAAGATTTTTTATTTCCGTTGAATACAGTGCATTTCACGTTTACGGTGCCGGGGAGTTTCGGTGTGATGAAAATATTTTTGCAGTAAATCTGCGGAACGAACTCTATCAGACACGGGCCGAATATGCCGTTGGTATTATTCTTATCATAGCCGCCCGATTGTTTTATATAGAAACGCACTGTTATATTGTTTTCTTTGCCAAACTCGATGAAATCGGTGATATCGATATTATGGATATCAGCGCATTTTCCCGGTATCATGTTTAAGGGCCTTGCGGCTTCTTTGCCGTTTATCCATATCACCGGTTCCCATGCCAAGTTGCTGAAAGTGATTATTGCCCTGCCGTCCTTGTATTTTTCGGGAACGGTGAAAGATTTGCGAAGGTATCCGATGCCCGGCCCCGGCACGACAGTATCGGCGCGCCCCGGCCTGCACCATAATTTCTTCGGGATTGCCATGTCCTGCCATGCGCCGTCATTGCAGTCGCGTTTCCAGAAATTTTCCTTCATCCCCTCGTCGCTGAAATCATATCCGGGCTTCCCGTCCACTTCCTTAAATTTCCATTTGCCATGCAGATAAAGCTGTTCCTTTTTTCCATAAAAAACATCACAGTCTTCAGGTTTAAGGCAGGCATCGGCATTGTCCTTTTCCGCCGCGCCAACACCTCCGCAAAGGAAAAAACCTGTTGCCGTAAAAATCGAAAACATAGCCCGCCGAATAAATTTTCTCATCATTGCCCGTTCTCCCGCAGAGCAGGTTAAATCAACGTGAAACTACTTCTGACACCTGAAATTATATATATGAAAATTAATAAAGTCAATATTTATTCCATTTATTACTTGTTTTTTTCTTGAAAAGATATATAATTTATAGAGTCAATCGATTTTTATATTGAATCCAATAAGGAGTTGGCGCATGATAAAGAAATCCAACTTTATACCCAAATACGAGAAGATACTTAATATTCTGCTGAGAGAAATTTCATCAAGATTCCGGCGGGGAGACCTTTTTTATACGCAGCGGGAACTTATGAAGCATTTCGAAGCCAGCTATGCGACAATAGGCCATGTTCTGAAAGATTTGAAAGCAAAGGATATCATTGACTGTCGTGTGGGGAAAGGTATTTTCATAAAAAACATACCGCCTCCAAGAAAGCTCAGGCCGACAAGGATTTCAGTCTTTCTTAATGACTACCAGACTGCGCAGGTCGAGTCAACTATATCCAGCCTTCAGATTCAGGGACTCATTAATTCACAGAAAAAATACGCGTGTGAAATAGTTTACCACATCAGAAATAAAGACCCCCAGAAGATGCTTTCCATGTTTCATGAAAGCGCGTCTGACGGAATACTCTTTATAGAGGATGGCCTTTTTGAGCTGATAGATTTGGCGGAAGAATACAAGATACCTTCTGTCGTTGTGCATCCAATTCATCAGAAACATAATTTGAGTATTGAGATTGATGACGCCTGCGGATTTAAAATAGCCACTCAGGAACTCATAAAAAAGGGTTGTTCCCAAATCATGATATTAGGGTTCAGGATATTCGATGGGCACAATGTGAATAAGGTGGACGGTTATCAGGTAGCATTGAAACTTTCAGGCATTCCATACAGGAAAGAACTAATCCTTAATCTGACAAGTTATGATATAACAGAACGCCTCGAACAGATAAAGGAGGCGATAATAAAAAGGAAAAATTATGACGGCATTATTGTTCTGCAGCCGGAACTTCTGGAGTTACTCGAATCAGTCCTGCGCAGAGAAAACGTAAAAGTCCCTGAAGATGTCAAGATAGCGGTTTTCGGCAATTATGGTTATACGCTGAAAACCCCTTTTCCCGTAGGTGTAATTAAAGTGCCCCATATAGAAGCAGTGGAAGCGGGCGTAGAGTTACTCATAAGAAAAAGCATGGAACACAATCTGATTTCTGAAATAAAACTTTTAAGGCCGCTTTTTGAATGGAACCCCCCAAATAGGATTTTTTGAGATGATTTTCGATAATAAAACATTTTTCATGAATTCCCCGGAGAAACAGAAAGAGCTTGTAAATTATTTTCTCTCCAGAAAAAAGCCTTTCTTCATTTCTGAGCATCTTTTCATGTGTAAGGACTGGCGGCTCGGAGACGATATCAATGCCCTGGAGAACGCTGAAAGAACAGATAAGGAAAAATTTCTGAACGACGACGGAAGAATAATTCCTTTTAAATGGCGTAACCCGGAAGAATGGGGAAATTTCAGCGGATATATGAAGTTTTACATGGTAAGAGGCAACATTCAGGGCGATATATGCCTGGCGTACCTGAAAAGCGGGAATAAAAAATACCTGAAACTCTTTGCCGAATATCTGGAGGCATTTGAAGAAAATACTTCCTTTCACAGAAAAGCGTTTGATATGAAAAGCGGAAGCGCCGCCTTTTACGGCGGTTTCGATCCGAATATGTCGTGGGCCAAAACGGATTGGGGCCCCTGGAACGAGCCGATGGACCTCGGACACAGAATATCGCGCCACTGGAGGATATGGGCATCCGGCATCTTCAAAGAACTTCCGGCAAACCTGAGCTTCAATTTTCTGAAAAGACAGTATGAACTGATTATGGAATATAATGAATTCGCGGATTTTCCATACAAATCGGGAAATCATTACCTCTTTGAATTGGGAACTGTTCCATATCTTGGCGCTTCCATGTTTCCGGAATTTGAGGAATGCAGAGTTATGCGGGACAAGGCCGTTGCTCTTATAAATAATTATGTCAGGCATTCAATACTTCCCGATGGTTCCTACATGGAGCATTCATCGTCATATACAGTAGTAACATTTCTCGATATTCTGGCGCCTTATTGTTTTGCTGAACGTAATGACCTGAAACTTCTGACAAAAAATAATTCAGAAAAATTAAAGAAGTTTGCAGGTTTTATTTTCGACCTTTTTCATCCTTGCGATACCATTACGTGTTTCGGTGATTCCACACCATTTGATATCAATACCGCGCTTGGGATAACTGAAAAGGAACTCTCTGACCTGGGAATTAAAATCCCGCCCCGGAAAATCTCATCAGTATATCCTCATGCCGGCTATGCTTTTCTGGGAAATAAAAAAGCCAGAATGTCCATATCGGCAATGAAAAAACATTTTCCAAAGGCGCACATCCACTGGGAACATCTGACTTTTGAATTCTGTTATAACGGGATATTGTGGATAGCCGATCCAGCGTCGGTAATAAGAGGGAGGGAAGCTTATACAAGACCGCTTATTTATTCGGGAAAAGCTAAAAAAGCCCCCGCCCGTCAATACCACTATTCGCTTGCCGCCCATAACAGCGTCCTGATAGATGATCTGATACCCGGCGATGAGGCATATACAGAACACGAGTTCGGTGGAACGCCAGCCGAATGCAGTGCTCATTTCTTTTCAGCGCAGGAGCAGAAGTACAGCGCATCCCATTACTTGTACATATCCCTTGGGATAAGGCATAAAAGAATATTCCAACGTCTTTCCGAAAATGTTTTTTTGATTGAGGATATATTCAGCGGGCATCCCGACAGGCTTCCTCATCTTTACAGGACGCTGATACATCCAATGCCGGATATAAAGGTCGAGCTGAAAAATGAAAAATGCGCAGTCCTGAAACGCGATAATGAATCAGTAAGCATATATTTCCATGACGGCCGGACAGAACTCAACCCAGACATTCACATCAGAAAATACGCTTATAACGATGATGAAAAAAATCTGAGTTACATATCAAGCGCTTTCACGGCATCAGGGCCTTGCCGTTCAAGTTTTGCGATTGTATGCGGGAAACACAGTCCAAAAAAACTTTTAAATTCAATTGGATTTACTTTTTAGTATATTTCAAAACTATTTCCCGATAATATATCTAAAACAATTGACTTTATATATCGTTTTCAATATACTGTAATGAAAAGGTAAAGGACAGTGAAATGAGTTCTGAAAAATCTAAAGAAGTTTTCCGGGAAAATTTCTCTTCTTATAAACCGGAGCAGATTATAAAAGCAGACCTTCTGGCGGATTGCTGGGGAAAATGGCGTCAGACATCGTATCATTACTCATGGAAAAGCGACAGGATACCAAACAGGTTCGTAACCACGTTTCCATGGCGGATAGTAAAAAATGGAAAACAGCAATTCCTTGAACAGCCTGAGGATTGGCCCAATGTGGTCGTCTGCACGGGCGACATATTATGGCGCGATTATGTTCTGAAAGTGAAATTAATCCCTCTTTCAAAACAAAGATGCGGAATTCTTTTCAGATACAGAAACAGCAGGGAAAATTATTATCTGGCGCTGGAAAATAATAACACTTTGAAACTCTTTAAACGCGCTGACGACAATCTTGTCACATGTTATTCCGTGCCATTCAAGTACAAGCCTGAAAGCCCCGTTGACATCAAAGTCGAAGTTTTGGGAGAACACATCAAAATCCATACCGGAAGGGAATTACTGATAAACATCTGCGACAGCAGTTATCTGAGCGGCAAAATAGGACTGCGTACCGACGGCCCCGCAAGGTACGGCCTGATAAGTGTTAAAATGAACATGGGTAAATACAATGACTATGAAGCAAACCGCAAAGCTGCCGCTTCTGGAATAAATCTCAAGAAAAAAAGAATTTCGGGCGCGAAACTCGTTAAACGCATTCCGCTGAAAGTCGAAACCGATTACCTCCATATAGATGATATCAATAATGACGGAGAGAATGAAATAATCTTTATCAAACAGGAATGCCTTGGTGCCAATAATACACGTATTTCATGTTTGGGTGTAATGGATTTCGATGGAAAATCAATGTGGCAGATAGGAGAACCCCGCGAAAATAAATATCCCGTTCACGGTGATGTGGCATTCAATATTGGTGATATTGACGGAGACGGGAAAAAGGAAATAATAATAACCCAGGAGAAGATGATAAAGATACTGGACTCTTCCGGCGGCTCTGTCAAAAATGAAATCCCGACCCCGGGGACTGAATATGAAAAGAATATTACAGGAGATTCATTCCTGCTGGCTGACTTGAAGGGATGCGGAAGAAAAACTGATATACTCTTAAAGGACCGCTACGAAAATATATGGGCCTATGACTCTAACCTTAAATTGCTGTGGCACCGCAAATTGAACACCGGACATTATCCAAGGGCCGCAGACATAAACGGAGACGGCAGAGAAGAAATAATGGCGGGTTACAGCATGCTTAATGCTGATGGCGAAACAATGTGGACTGTCCCGGGAGCCGATCCGTTGAGAAACAGCTGGAAGGATTATCCTCACAGCGAACATGCCGACAGTATATGGATAGGACGTTTTACTGATGAAAAAAATGCCCGCATGCAGGTAGCGATAGCCGCGAGCGATATGGGGTTTTTACTTCTTGATGCCGAGACCGGTGAACTTTTATGCAGGAACAGGTGCGGACACGCGCAGAGCCTTGCTGTCGCCAAATTCAGAAAAGGTCTGGACGGACTTCAGTTTGCTGTAACAAACCTATGGGGAAATCCTGGAATAATTACTCTTTTTGACTGCCATGGCAACAGGCTGCTTGCAAGGGAATTTCCTCCTTTTGCAATAGTTCTTCCCGTAAACTGGACCGGTGACGGCGAAGCTCATATTTTTCTTCCCAGGCACAATGTTCTTTATGATAAAGATTTGGAACCAGTTTTGCATTTCCCGGGAAAAATCAAGAGGAAAACTGTGCTGACCAGACCTGTGGCAAATGATTTTTTGAAAGCCGGAATTGATCAGATAGCGCTTTCCGACGGTAAATGCATTGAGCTGTATATGCCGCAGAAATATTCTTCATCGGCAGAGATGAAACACGATACGGAAAATTTTAATGTCTACGGTGCTTTTTATTTGAAATAAGATCAACTAATTAGAGGAAAGGATTCAGAAGATGAAGAAAAATTTATTTTTAATGCCGTTGTTTTTATTATTCGCGTCAATCGGCGCATACTGCGAGAAACTCTCAATACCCCGGGAAAAGGCTTATCAGGACCTTAATTTCGGAACAGATCCGGGGGATTATAAAAGTTTTATCATAAACCCGATTCCATCTGATTGGAAGGAAATGTCTCTCGATGGAATATGGAAATTCAAAAATATGCCGTTCAAGAAGAACAGCGAAAATCCTCTCGATGATGAAGGAATGAAAAACGCTTTTTTTAAAAGCGGTTATGACGATAAATCATGGGAGGAAACAAAAGTTCCGTGGAGCTGGTATTTCAGACAGGATGGAAAAAGAGATGACAAATTATATACTAAAGGAAAACTCGGATGGTACAGGAGAAGCTTTGATTTAAATAAGGAACAGTTGTCCGGCAATAGAAGAGTGGTGCTTGACATAAGGCGCGCCGCTGATCAGGTGGATATATGGATAAACGGACAGAAGGCCGGAGAGCGGCATACAGGAAGATTTGACAGCTTTCAATATGATATCACAGCGTTGCTTAAAGAAGGCAATAATACTATTGCGATAAGGGTATATGATTATGTGGGACATGAGAATTTTCGTCTTCGCAGAGCAGGGGGGCTTTACCATCCGGTAAGACTCATTTTCACTCCATCTCAAATATACGGCAATAAATTAAAAATCACTTCTCATTTTGACAAAAAAGAAATTGAAATTGACGCTGAGCTTGTAAACAGTTCCGATAAAGCGCTGGACGTGAAGTTAACTGTGGAACTTGCCAACTGGGATGATAAGAAAATACAGGATAAAACAATTCTCAAAAGCGTTACATTAGAACCCGGCAGGCATTGGGTGGAGCTTGGCAAAATAAAATTAAAAAATCCGGTGGGCTGGACTCCCGATAATCCGCATCTTTATTCCTTGAGATTAAACGATGAGAAGGGTAATTCCATAGCGTTTGCGCGTTTCGGTTTCAGGGATTTTCTTGCGAACGGCGACTGGCTTTATCTTAACGGGGAAAAATTCAAACCCAGAGCTTTCACTTTTGACTACTGTACACAGAGTTCATCACCTTATTACATCGAAAAATTACTTCGTTATATGAAATCTCTCGGGATTAATATGATAAGGGTTCATTCCAAAACAGGCATTCCCCCAGAGACATTTTATCATCTTTGCGACTCGCTGGGAATAGTTCTCTATCATGATTGGTCGGGGCCTGCATATACGGCGGCTTTTGATAAAAAATGGAAAGATACAATAATGGAAATGTGGCCTTCATACAAGGAGCACATACTTGATTACTACAGCCATCCATCGATATGCATGTGGTCTTTCGGAAATGAAATTTATGAAGGACATGAAGGCATATCATTCTGCGAGAAGCTTGACAGGCAATACGGGCTCGTAAAAGAAATAGACAAACAAAACCGTCCGATATGCACCTCATCCGGCAGGCACACACTCGGGGCGGTAGAAGCGGGACTGATAAAAGAACGCACGGACGTGCTTGATGACCATCAGTACAAAGGCGCGGTCTGCGGTTCATGGCAGGCAAATATAGCACACATCAACGCGTATGCCGAAGCCGCGCTTAAAGCTTTTAAAACAGCAAAGCCCAAAATAGACTGTGAATATGGAACACCCGGAGATGATATCAGATACAGGGCCATAACATTCTCCAAGGTTTATCCTGTTTTCAAGCTGGACCCGTCAAACCCGGAATTCAAAAAACAATATCTAAGTTTTCTCACGGACAAAAGCGCTGAAATCGGGGGTTTCATAAGAGGGAAAATGAATTATGCGTCTCCCCGCATATATGTAACCGATGAAACTGAATGCAGAAGGCTTTACGGGGAAAAATATGTCAAACGCTTCGTTGAAATATACAGGAGGGCCGGGACAAAATGCATTGGCGGCCATACAAACGCATCATGGTATGATCTGGTAAAGCACAGTCTTGCCAACGGAGGCACGAGTGCCTTTTACGGTATTCCCGGACCTATAGACGTAAAGAAAGACATATGGGTCAGTACGCCTCTGGCAAATACCCTCAAACGCATATATAGTCCGCTTCTGGTATCGGCAGGGGTTTTCAATCAGCATCCTGTTCCCGGCGCAAAAGAAAAAATTGATATATTCGTAACCAATGACTTGAATGAAAGCGCCGACTTCAAGGTAATACCTCAGATAAAGTTTGAAAATGAAAAGCCAATAGTTTTTCCGGCCATCGAATTCGGCAAACTTCAAGGAATGGAGCAGAAGTCCCTGGATTTTTCTTATAACGTTCCGGCAGCCACACAAACAAAACGAGGAAATCTTGAGTTGTTCCTTTTTAAAAACGGCAAAAGAGTTAATGACAACCTTTATCCGCTTACAATAGCGGCGGAAAATAAAAATGTTGTTAATGCCAATAACGAAGCAGCCTTGTATGACAGTGCCGAAACTTTATTCAAAGGCCTTGTCAAAGATACCACGACAAGGGCCTTGAAGAGTCTGGGAATTAAAGTTCAGAACATTTCCACTTTTGACGATATTGAAAAATATAAGTACATCATAATTGGAACAAGCAGCTTCGATAAAAAACTGATTGACGCAGGGGAAAAGATTTACAACTGGGTGAAAAAAGGAGGAAAACTTCTCTGCTTTGAACAGAATTTCTGCGGGAAAATACCATTCTATCCTAATTACAGCATAACGGCAGGGACTCCTTCGACGTATGTTTCACTTTCCGTAATAAATCATCCTGTCTTCAATGGCCTTGCGCAGGAGGATTTCGATTCATGGGCGGGATACGAAGGGACTATGTTTGATTATGCCCTTATGCCGCTTAATGAAGGATTTGTCGCTGTGTCTCCTACGGCCTCTCAAAACGATATAGAAAGTATCAAGCCTGTACTTGCCGACGTAAAACTTGGCAAAGGAGAAATAATATTCTCTCAGATATCGGCAACAAAAAGGATAAATACTGATTCCGTATCGCGGGCTTATCTTAAAAACATCCTGGATTATTTCATGGCAGACGGAGTTCAGAAATTCGCATACGAACTTCCGGAAGAGGCTTTGTCAAAGCCCCTTTATGTAGAGGATAAAGACGCTTTTATGGTTGACCTCCGCAAATTCGCCAACAGGAGTTTCAGGGACGACACTCCGGCAGGAGACAAGCAGGGCGGATGGGCGGATTACGGCCCCTCTGATTTCAGGGATTTAACTCCCGGCACACAAAGATATGCCGGTGTGCCTTTCAATATAATCGACCCTGAGAAAAACAACGGTAACGGATGCATTGTCATGAAAGGCAAAAACCGTGATTACTTCCCGGATAAAATAAAAGGAATTCCAGTTGACGCCAAGCTTAACGTCATATACCTCCTTCATACCGCAATGTATGCTAAACCGGGCAATTCCGTAAAATATACCTTCAATTACAAGAACGGGGAAAAACGGGAATTCATAGCCACGACCGAAAAGGATATTCCTGACTGGCATAATCCCAAAAACAGACAGAACGCCATAGTCGCCCTGAATCTCAAGAATAAAGGATTATACCTGACGGAATTCATAAATCCGCTGCCTAAGGTGCCTGTCAAAACAATTGATATTGAATCCTATGGAGAATCCATACCAATAATCCTCGCTATAACCGGCAAAAAGCGTTTTGACTCGGTAATCGCCGGGGTCGGAGAGGAATAAATGAAACTAAACTCTATTTCGACATTAATCGTATCCATCTGTTTTCTCGCGTCAGTCCATGCGGGAAACGAATGGATGGAGTACCCGGGCGGATTTGAATACAAGAGTAAAAATCTTTCATACAAGATAGGAAATGATGGCACTTTCAACAATCTGAAAGACGCAGACGGTATTCTTCTCGTAAAAAATGTCTACATCATGGGAGATTATGTATTCCAAGGTGAAAAACATGACACAAGACTTTTTCAGACAGCCTGTAAAGGGGGCCCGCTGAAAGTCTCAGGAGGCGGGAACATATACCAGATACACAAAGAGGGGTATATCGGAAGCAAAATCTATGAAAAAGCCGTCAGATTCTCGGAGAACGCAAGTATCTCATCCGATAAGATAATCATGGAATGCGAAGTGGAATATCTAGTGGAGCTTTCCTCGAAAAGGTGTACTCCTTTCTGGACCATCATCAATATTCCGGTTGAGACTTTCAGAAATAAAGGATATGGAACTAAAGAGAAAAATGGCAAATCAACTTTGAGCGTTTTCCCGGAACTTTACTCAGGCAAAGCCACTGTAGCTTCAAGATTGAAAGAGCTGATAATAGTTCAGGGAAACTATCATCTCACGATAAGAAGCAATGACGAAGATACTTTCTTTCTGATATCCGATCCGCGCAGTTACGATGCTAAAAGCGATGTACTCAGAATAGATATAGGAAAAACACTTCCCTATATCAATACCCCGCGCACTTTTGCGCCTGGAGCAAAGTTCAAATGGTCTTTTGAAATATCATTTACTGAAATAAAAGATTGACAAGAAAGAGAAATATGAAATCCAATGATGTCCTGCTGCTGCCTCAGCCGCAAGTTGTAAAACTGAAAAGAACAGACACTCCTTGTCCAGGAATATCCGCAGTGAATATCGCTGATGATTTTCAGGATATAATCTTTCATAAGGCATCATCCCTGATTGACAAAAACAGAAAAGGCAGAACGCTTTTCATACGAAAAAACGTAAAACTCACCCGCAATGATGAATATCACATTGATTTCAGTAATGACAAGATAATACTGGAAGCAAAAGACCCGCGCTCTGCGTTCTGCGGTATCTGTACACTGGCGGATATCAGCAGGAAATACACCTTGGACTTCGATGGAAGCGTTTCAGACTGGGCTGATCTTGAAATGAGAATACTTATGATAGACCTCAAGAGATTGGATTGGAATTTTAATTATCTCCTTGAGATGGTGGAACGGGCCGCACTGAAAAAGATAAATTATATTATGATTGAATATGAAGATAAATTCAGATATGATTTCTGCGACAAGATAGCGATTAAGTCTGCTTTGACAAAGCGGCAGGTAAGAACATTGAATGAAAAAGCCGCGGAAAATTTTATTGAGATAATCCCATTGGTACAATCGCTGGCACATTATGAATACCTTCTGAAGTACAATAAATACGAACATTTGCGGGAAAATTCCGATATGACGTCGCAGGCATGTCCCATGCATCCTGAAACATTGGAACTCTTCAAAAAAATGGCTTCGGAAGTTATCGAACTCCATCCGTCCAAATATTTTCACATAGGCGGCGATGAGCCATTCCTCTTAGGCACATGTCCGAAATGCTCGGCGGAGGCAAAGAGAACGGGGCCCGGGAAACTCTACACTTCATATATGAACAAGGTCATAGACTGGATTGTAAAAGAAAAAGGAAAGAAACCTCTTATATGGGCAGACATACTTCTGCATCACGATGACGCGGCCGAAACATGCAGTAAAGAAGCAATAGCGGTGGATTGGAGTTATCAACCCAAATCAGGACGTTCAGATATTATACGCTTCAATAAAGCTGGCATAAGTCGCCTGGATTATGAAGCATATAAGAATAAACTTACAGCGGCAGAACGCGGAAAATATGACAAATATCTTAAAACGGACCATAAGAAGAAAAATTTTGCCAGCCTTCCCTTCGGCCCGTATCTTAAAGAGAAAGGCTTCGAGGTAATCGGAGGGAGTCATATAGGTTTCACCGCCAATGTACTGACACACACAGAAGCCGCGATCACGAACAGCCTGAAAGGTAATCTTGCAACCTACTGGGCATCCGCAAATTCAATGAGGCCGCCCTATTCAATTTATGAAACCCGCTGGGCGGGCATTTGCATGCTTGCCGCGTCCGGATGGAATGCCGGATATGAATCTGAAAAAAAATCTTCATTCATTAAAAGATTTTCAATACTCGAATATGGAACAGAAAAGGCATTGGACGCGATTTGCGGCCTTGATGACGTCTCAGATATGATTCCGCCCAATGATAACAACGAAAAAGACAAAAAATATTTCTCTCATATCCTTAAAGCCTGTGCCAATAAAAAAGAAATTATAAAGGCATCAAAAGGCAAGGACACTGAAATACTTTTTTCATTTATTGAGAAAATACTGCTCGAAAAAGAACTTTATAATTTCAAGAATAAAAGACTCAAAAGCCCGTTGCTTGCGAAGAACTCCTTTAAGAAAATAGACATATCAGCATCATGCAATATGCGGTTTTCAAATACTGAAAAATATCCCGGATGGTCGAAAAATGAAAATAACGACCTGAGATATTTTCCCAAAGGCAATGTCTGTTTTGACGGAATACCTTACCGGCTGATAAAAGATAAAGACAACGGCAATAATTCTGTAATATTTGCCGGAAAATATTTCAGAAAAGAGGGTTATCCCGAGAAAGTGGAAAATATAACAATTGGAGAAAAGGCTGAGGCAATATGTTTTCTGCACGGAGCAATCGAAGGCATTCACAAGGATGGTCATTACGGGAAGTATATAATCAATTATGAAGATTCCTGCACCGAAACAATTAATCTGCGTTACCGCAAAAATATCGGAGAATGGTGGAACATAAAAGATATAGAGGACGCCAATATCGCATGCAGCTGCAAGACCGCGTTCAGCAAAACCGTGAAAGTAGGTCTTTTCAATTATGTGCATTACTGCAAATATCCCGGGAAGAAAATAAGCAGCGTTGATTTCATATGTGAATCACAATCGTTGATCGCATTGTGCGGATTGACTATCATGCGAAGGCAGAAAAACAGCAAGGCAAGAATAAGTCTCTCAAGAGAAATAAAAACGCTTAAAGTGAAATTCCGGAAATTGAAACTGAAAATGATAAAACAGCTGGGCACGTACCTGGGAACGAAAAGTATCCCGGAGACTGTGTCAATAGCGTTTGATTATAACATCAAATACCTGGACAGGCTGAAGAAAATAATTTTTCAGGACTAAAAAAGCTTGTCAAAAGCGCCATTGTATATTTTGTTCACAATTTCAGAACGGGCTTGAATATTTTTTTCATTATCAAGCAGTTCATCAAGTTTTTTGGTCCACGTGAAAGAAACCTTCTTTTCTTTTTGGATTTTCAACATGATCCACAGCCTTTTTCTTGAAACGGCCAGGTATTCAATTATGTCCGTGAAATCGCAGAAAAACTGTGAAAGCTCTTTCTTCAAGGCGTCTGATTTCAGTTTTTTCAGATCAGTCAGAATATCTTTCAGAAGTTTTTCTGCCATTATAACGGCATTGTCTTTTTCCTTAAAAATTTTCTCCATGTTTTCATCATCTGTCGATATAAGGCTGTCACCGTTTTCGCGCATGACTTTATACCAGTAAGCGCATGAAAGTGTCAATCTGAAGGTATAAGTCGGCTTGGATAGTACATAATCAAGATTCATCACAGATGAAACGCCTCTGATATTCACAGCCGCAGCCATGATTTCCGCTGTTTTTAAAAGGGAAGACGATATTTTTTCTGAAACTTTTTCTTTATATTTTGCGGATAAAATCAGTGATATTTCCTTTGTCAGTGAAATAGCCGGATTTTTCAAAAGTTTCCCCAGTAATTCGATGTTCAGAAAATTCAATCCCCAGTGTTTTGCATCAGCCCCTTCCTTGTGGGCGTCTGTATCTCTGTATACTCTGCCCCAGTTTACAGGTACCGCGCAAAAACTTACTTTATCTTTTCTGAGACGCTTAATTATGTCCTGATGCTGCGCGCTTATTATAAGCGGAATATTTCTGCCGGCAACGCAATGTTCCAGCGACAATTCGACAATCTGTCGGGCCTTCCCATAAGACGCGGCCCATTTATTAAGCGGTTGGAAAAGAGTGTAATCGCCCCATGTGGCTTTGTACATAAGCATATTGCCATCTTCCTCAACCATGCCGCCAAGTTTTGGATTGACGGTTTCCGGATCATAGTGATACTTTTTTATTGCGGGTATTCTTCTGCAGAACCAATGCGATTGGTCATAATCAATAATTTCAGCAATGTCTTTCAGATTCTGGTATCCCATTTCCCGTGGATGAGTAATTCCCCAAAGCCTTGGTATGATGACAAGTTTCCGGTTAACTCTGGATGCTCCTTCTGTTACCGCGTCATAAAGCCATTTTACGAGCTTAAAACGCTCTTCTTTTTTGCATTTATCACAGAAGTGACTGAATGTTGTAAGCTGGCTTTCATGGAAGGAATATATATATCCGCCTATCCCTGAAAAAGAGGAGAGGACTTCTTCTATTTTATCGGAAACCAGCGCGCGTATTGCCGGATCGCTTAAACACATATATCTGTCAACGTCACAAGCGGGATCGCATTTGATTGACTCGCGGGTTTGTTTGACAAATAAAGAGGGATAGGCCTTTCTTATCTCTACCGGTATGGAAATCTCATAGGAGTGAAGGAACGGTGTCAATCCCAGATTCTCAGCCAGTTTTATTTTACGTCTTATGGTATCGCGTTCTTTTTCAATTGCGGCCTCGAATTTTTTCCGAATATTATAAACCTTCCTGTATCCCGGCATAAGGCAGAGTTGGTCATCGGATGCGCCGTCTATTCGATCTTTTCCATGTCCACGCGAATCGATTACTACATTTTTTATTCCCAAATCAGCAGCAAGTTTGATATGCTGTTGAGACGCCGCATAAAAAAAATCACCAGTTCCCATATATATTCCTCTTAGTTCATATACATTTAATTCTATAAGGAAATATAAAGGAAGTCAATAAATTTATAATTAAGGCGCGTTCATTATCCTTAAATATCATACTTTTATAAATTCAATTGATACTTAATATACAAAAGGTAAAGATAAGCCCAGATCTTTCGACAGGTGTTTTAAAAGAGGGGATTGCGTCAGAGACCGTTGATTATTCCTCTGAGACAGGGAACCATTTTTCGACGCGCTGGCCGTCGGGCATTGCCATGACTTTCAATATCCAGGCTTTTCCTGTATAAGTGTCTATCTTGAAAACACCGTTTTCTTCCTTACTTGCCCCCGGCTGGCCTTTCAGTTCAGAAGAAACCCTGTAGGCGCCCCCGAACATAATATACCGGGAAGTCGTAATGGAAGGCGTTATGTTGTTGGCGGCATTACTGGCATAACTGTAAAAGGCCGCACCGAAAACGAACAAAGCAAGAACAACGGCGGCAAATGTCGCAAATTTTGTAATCATACTCCATCCTCCTCAAATTTATTTAACGGTCTTCAAAACGCTTTATAGTGGCCCAAAGCTTAGGATTTTTCAGAAGTTCCTTCATAGCTTCATAAGCGGCATCTCTGCATGCGCTGTAAACAGCTTCAGGAACCACATTGTCATTGGGGAAGGGCACCTGAATATGTTTTTGTATGCTGAGAGCGGTTATTTTTTTCTCGCCCGGTTCATTGAATTTGAGAATCACATGGAGATGATAATTTGCTTTTCCCCATGCGACATCAAGATTGGATTCCGGAACCGTAATATGCATAGTGAAAGCATCAATGACTTCCCCCCCGGCAGGATCAAAGACCTGATAGGCCGCACTGCGGAAGCTGTTTGTAAGGATGGAATTCAGGGGGTAGTAATAGTAGTTTGTAAAGAATGTTGAATTACGCTGGCCTACAAGGCTCTCTGGGCAATGCACTTCCACTCTGCACGGAACATGGATTTTGCGCTTGCTTATTTCCTGTATTTGTTCCTTAGTGAGGTCCGACATGTTAGGGTCGGCAGGAGGCATAAAGGTTGAATTGCACCCTGTTATAAAAAGCGCGGCTAATATGATTATTCCAAAATATTTATTCATTACTCGACATCAACTCCTTTTCTTTCAAATTTTATAGCGGTTCCTTCTACTGTAGTCCAATACAGTTGAAAAACAAGGAAATTCAGCACATTATACTCTTCAGTCACTTCAACCATCGCATTGGCGCCCTGGGCATGTTCAATAGCGTTGTCACGGGCGCATCTGGATGGATTATACGGTCCGATTGGAATAAAGCCGAGGATAACCAGAGTAGTTGAACGGCCTACGGTATATCCCCGTTTAGTGTAAGAGTCATTGGCTGTGATTGGAGTGGTTGAGGGAGCGATTGAGACCACGCTGTTGCAGCCGGAAAGCAGCAGAAGCGCCGTAAATAAAATCAATATAGTTAATAGTTTATTCATGTTGTTTTTTCCTCTGTTTGTCATTCCACATCTTCGCCGGCGATTTTGAACTTTATCGCGTCACCGGTTACGACCATTTCCTCAATGCAGACTACAATAAGGAAAAACTTATATCTGTTTTCAGCCGTCACATTGATAAGCGCGTCAGCGTTGTTTTTTTCCTTTGCGCTCTGCAATGCCTTGTAAGCACTAGCCAGAGGGCCTATTGGAAAACCAACAAGACGTACGCCGAAATCGCTGCCTTCCGCTTCCCGTCTTATCACCGTGTAACTGTCCTTGCTTGTAATGGGTATAGTCGATGGGGCTATGCCGCCTGGCGCGGACATGCAGCCGGAGAGGAAAAGCATAGCCATTCCCGCTCCCGAAATCAATAATTTCCGCATATCATTCTCCTATTCTGTTTTTTATTAATAATTACTTTTTAGGAATAAAACGAAGACGTCTTTTGGTAGCGACATCTATGGTGTATTTATTTCCAAGCTGCTTTAAAACAGCTTCCTCAACCTGCTGTGAATTGAGTCTTGTCTCAATTTCAAGCACAGAGAAAAGGCGCTGGTCAAATTCGCGTCTCCATACATAAGATATGTTTGGAGTTTTTTCAAGTTCGGCAATCAGTTTGTCGAGAGTATTTTTATCAATCTGTTTGAATTCAAGTTGAATCTTCGCGCCCAGGTCCAGTTCCGTAATCCATTTGGCTATTATGCGCCTGAAAAGGTTATAGGCATTATTTTGTTTGAACGCCGGTTCGGAACCGGTAAGCATGGCAAGCAGGTAATGTCTGAAAAGCTGCTGAGGCATATCAAAGGGAAGGTTCATCTGGCTTTCGCCTTTATGATAAGTTGTCGGAAGCGAAACTGTCGCCGCTATTTCCCCCGTGTCAGTCCATACCGCCTGAAGGTCAACCCCTATCGCTACATCCCTGACTTTCACGTCCGGAAAAGGTTCTTTCATCGGTCCGACTTGTCCTTTTACATTCGCGAGTATTTTGAAATCTGAAGTACTGGTAATTCCGGCCTTTTTGACTTTGGCGTCAAAGCTGTCACCTAGAAGTTCAGCTCTGGCGGCATCCTTTTCGTCGCGTTCTTTTATCATGGTTTTCTTGAAAATCTCAAAGCCTGTTTTCTGCGCCATTTCCTCAAGCACGGCGGACGAAAGCGATGAACCTGGAACAATTCCTTCGCCTGTAATTTCCTCAGTGCACTCCACCATCACACGCGGAGACTGCATGCGGCGCACCAGCATACGGAGCGCAAGCACCTGGTCCATCTGGGGAGCGCCTTTCGTAACTTTAGCCTTTATCTTTACGGTATATTCTTTTTTCTTCGGATTATAGGAATTGGCTAATACCTTATATTCCTCAACATAACCGAATGAAGAAGTAATGACCCTGTCATATTCCATCTGAAAATTCTGGACTTTGCTTTCGCTCAGTATATCAACTCCGGCGCCCTGCCGTACCGCTTCGCGGAGAGCATTTGCCAGGGCCAGTTCACGGGCAGTATCTGGATTTCCCTCCGCCATACCCGTAACGGTGACTTCCTCCCCGAACAAAGGGCTGAAAAAACAAACAACTGACAATATGCTGGAAAATATAAAACCCTTCACTTTGAAAATTCTCCTAATTTTATTTATTTTTAAGCTCATACGGGAGCAGCTTTGCCGCCCCGGCAAGTTCCTTTATTATCTCAGACGGCTTCCCGACGTAAAAAATTTTTGCCGCTCCGGAAGCTTTCAGTTTGATAGTGCCTTTCACCTGAATCACAGCTTCAGCCGCCCCGGACAGATTAAGCGCGGCGTTGTCGGCGCAAAGCTGTCCGGCATCCAATTTTGACGCGCCTCCAAGTTGCATATTTAATTCACGGACAGTTCCGCTAAAGCTGATAGTATTGCATCCGCCCGGACTTTTTAAATTGAAAATATCTGAAGCAAGCGGTCCCGCGGTTATGCTGTTGGCACCTTCAACAGAAACAGTGCTGAGAGAGGATGCTTTCAGGATAATCGATATTTTTCGGGAAGATGAATAAGACTTTTCCGGAAAGATTTTCAGTTCCCCTTTTTCCACAATAGCCTTTACATTGTCCGTCAAATTAGAATCGGAATTGATTTGTATTTCATTCTTGCACGCCGGAAAAAGCTTGATGTTAACATCAAAGGAACCTCTTACTGAGATACTTTCAAAAGCTGGCAGTCCCCTGGCCGTATTGACATAATCGCCATTTCCCGTAAGCGTAACGGCCCCGCCTGCAATTTTCCCGTTGTTTATGATTATGCCGCTGTTGACTGAAGAGTTCCCGTCCTGAATATTGACAACGTTTTCTTTCACATTACTGATAACATTCTGTCCGGAAAGCTGAAAAAATAAAAGAAAGAAAACAGAAAAAATCCAACTCATATTATTTGAAATCATATTAATCCTTATTTTCTTTTTCAGAAGATTTTTCCGGCTCATAATATTTTTTCTTATCGGCCGCGTGTTTTTTTACAGGAGAGGACGGCATGTTCTTAAGTTTTATATTCTTAGCATTGGCATCCGCACATTCCTGCCATGTGGAATAATATCCGGGAGCATCGGGAAATTCCATTATCTTCCATCCGCCTTCCTTGTAATAACGGATAAGGGCCACCGTCCCGAAGTCATATTTAATTTTGACATAAAGATTTGAAGACGCGTCCTGCGCTGGGCCTTCAAGCAATTCATAAGGCTTATCCTTTTCCACTGGTTTTCCGTCATATCCGGTTTTGTCGCGCGAAAGATAATGGCTGGATGATTTTACTTTGCGGTAATCGAAGATCTGCAGTTCTGTTTCCGCATATTTCATTTCTTTGATTTGCGGTTCCCTTGCAAGGTTATCGGAAAGATTTTTAAGGTAGTCATAAACCTGCTTCATCCTTATACCGTCAAGTTCGCCCCTGGACGCCCCGTTGCTTATGCCGCGCATTGCCCAAAGATAAGCGTTTTTGGGGTCTTTATTGTCCATGGCCCTGTCTGCCTCGGCAAAACACGCGACAATGATAAGCTTCTGAGCTTTATTTTCCCATTCGTCAGCCTCGTGCGACCTGTCAAGGCGGGCTTTTTCCAGAATCTGCATTGAGCAGATGTAAACGTCCTGTGTTTTCTTGGGACTGGAGTTATAAGCGTCAACGATTTTATCATCAAGCCTGTCATAAGATTCTGAATAAAGGCAGAAAACCGCACTGAAAAAAGTACAGAAAGCCATAAGTTCTTTTATCATAGGGAAAGCCTTTTTTTCAAGTTCAGGGCAATACGTCCACATTACCCTCTATGAGCTTGGGGGCAAGCCTTTTATTTTCAGGTTGCGCTTGAGGTTTTTCAGCAACAAGATCGGACTGAGCGGCATTTCCTTCCGCTTCCACATATTCTTTATCGTAATCAATAATTTTTTCTCCAAGCATGTCGGCAAGCTCTTTGAGGTTCAGGCGGAGTTTTACTACAGCTTCCGCCGTATCGCCTTTTCCTTCCCAGCTGAAGCCCACATATTCAGCGCCCATCAGGGCCCCCACGACAGTTGATTTCACCTTGTCTGATTTCAGAACAAAATTTTCGACCTTGCTATGACTTTCAAGAGTGAAACCTCCTATTTTCTTATAGAGGTTCTTATAGGCGTCAAGTTCCGCCGCTCTCAACGCTGATAATTTTTTAGCGTTGGCGGGAGTTGAAGAGGCAAACGCTGTGCGCTGTATGGTTTTTTCGGGAAACTTGTCGAGCTGGAATTTTTCGGTGTCGATTATATCTTTTATTCGTTTCAGTTTGAGAACCGCGGTTATCTGGGCTATATCTGTTTTGGGATCATATTTTTCTATGAACTCTATTCCTTTAATGGAGCGCTGTCCTGTTTTTGTTTCAGTCGTGCCGAGAAAATTTCCCTCGGTAAGATTGGTAACTTCTTCGATGAAACGGAGCTTAACGCCGTAAACCGTCTCTACTATGCTTCGTTCGGCAAGTACGCGGGCGCAATTAATGGAATTCAGTTTTTTACTGTCGGCCGGAAGCGTCAGAACAATTCCGGCAAATACGAAGAGAAAAATAAAATAAGATGGTTTCATTTTTTGTCAGTGCCTTTCTTTTGAACCTCTTTTTCAGTTTCAGCGGAAGCCGAAGAATTATCTTTTTCAGGGGGCAGTACGTGTTTCAGGTCAAGTTTGAATTTACTGTTATCCGTGGATTTTCCGACTTTGCCTTTCAGATAAAAAACTTTTCCATTAATATCATTCGGGGACTGTTCGATTTTATCCACGGAGATTTTTTCGATAACAACTTGCACGCTTCCGTCTTCTTTCTGAAACGCCCTGGCCTTGACATAAATATCCTTGTCATTGTATTTTTCAATGTTCCTGATTTTCTCAAGCACCAGCCTGTTAAGCTCATTAAGCTCATTGACCTTTTCAGCCACAAGGCGGCGGTTGTCCCCGCAGAGCCACGGGGACAGAGCAATGAGCAAAACTGTAATAACTCTTATTTTCATAGCTTCCTAAATCAATTGGCGCCGAAGTCTACGCCTGAATTAATGTGAGACTTGTTCTGGGCGTCATTGATGACATTCTTGTTTTCATTTGTTATGCTTTTGCCGGTAACTTTCGCGTCTTTCACATTGATGCCGGAATTGACGGTTGACCCGTCTTTTGCCGTATTACGGACAATACCGGTGTTTGAATTGTTCAGCGTAGTGTTTTGCAATGTCGCGTTTTCAGCATTGATACCTGAATTGATTTTGGATTTATTGTGGGCTTCGTTCGTGACATTTTCATTGGTATTTATCAGGGTGGTGTTTACGACTGTTCCGTTTTTTACATTGATACCTGAATTGATTTCAGACTCGCCGGTAGCGGTGTTGTTTACATTTTTATTAGTATTGAGGATAAGGGGAGCGTTTATAATGGTGGCACCATCGGCGTTAATGCCGGAATTAATCTTTGACTTGTCAATAGCTGTATTGTTAACGCCCTGATTCGTGTTGTCAAGAGTGGAATTCCTTATAATGGCGCCGTCGGCCGTGATACCTGAATTGATTTCAGACTGGTTAATGGCGGTATTGTTGACAGTTTTATTTACATTTTTAAGAGTGGAATTCTGGATATCGGCATTTTCGTTTGCCTGAATACCTGAATTGATTTTTGAACGTCCTATGGCCTCGTTTATTACGCCTTTGTTTTCATTGTCAAGAGTACTGTTTTTAATTTGCGAACCCTTTGCCTGGATACCTGAATTGATGCTGGATTCATTTTTCGCCGTATTCTGGACGCCTTGATTAACGTTTTTTACGGTCGTATCTGTTACCGTTGTATTGCCTGCTACCGTGGCCGGGTCGCTTGTAAGCGCCAGTGCGGAAAGTGATAAAACACCAAGCCCGACGGATAAAGCCAGTTTCATTGTTCTCATTTGAAAATCTCCTTTTTTTGTTTTGTTTTTGTTTCTTATTTTAAATTATTTACCAGTCAACTTTTTTGAACGGATTAAGAGGAGCTTCCTTGCCGGTTTTCGCCGGGGCCGCTTTCTTATCGCCGGCGGCAACCAGTGGAACGGTGGCTTGTAAAGCGGGCGCGGGAGAAGCCTGAGGAGTGGATTTTGGAGCGGCGATTTCCTTATCTATGCGGGCAATCATTTCCACGGGGTCTTTCTGGTCCGGGAAGATAATGTTCGCTTTCTGGAAAGCTTCACGGGACTCCGGCAATTTTCCGGCGCTGTAGAGGGCGTCGGCCTGAGCGACAGTCTGATTATACACGGCTATTTTTTGTTTTCTTTCACTCTGAAGCTCCTGGGCTTTGCGTGCCTGCTCACGGGCAAAATCCCTGTTGCGTTGTACTGCTTCGTCAATCGGCACAGTTTCCCAGAGTTTTATGAAGAGGTCTGCCTTATTGGCGCAGTTATACTTTTTCATGGCCTCACTCATAAGCGCCATTTCAGAGGCGTCAAGAACAGGATTCAGGCGCTTGAAACCATTAATCCCGTGAAAGAAAAGATACTCTTTCAGGTATATGTTCTGTTTTCCGTCATCCAAAGTGGAGAATTCGTCGAAATTTTTAGCTATCATCGCCTTGTCCGGCGGCATGTCCGGGATGCATTTCCAGTAGGGCAGGTCAACGTACTTGCCCATGACTTCAAGAACGCTGAGTTCCACCAGGAGGCGCAGCGCGTGATATTTGCCCTGTTTTTTCTGGAGGGAGTATTGAAACGACATTCCCGAACCCTGGAAATAATATCCGATTCCCCAGCCGAGTTTCGTCTTGCGTATATTTACGGAATTGATAGACTGAATGCCGGACATGTAAGTCTGCGTTTTGTAGTTCATCAACTGAAGGTCAAGAGTAATTCGGGAAACGCCTTCTTCCGCATTATATCCGGCCCCTCCGTCATGGTTGTATTTTGAACCGAAATCTCCTTTTTGTATGCTTACTTCGGTTTTGAGTTCGCGGCCTTTTTCTATGAGGTCCTTGTCAAATTCAGTAATGCCGCCGGCGAGAACTATCTGGGGAAGCGCCCTTGCTATATTTCCACCCGTATTAGCTTCGTTCAGAACATAGTTGGGGTCATAAGGTATGTAAACAATTCTTTTGCCTATTTTATTCACCGCCGAAATAAGCATTCTTGAGACATCGTCCGGCAGCTCTTTTTCGGCCGTCTGATTGCTTATGACTTTACTCTGTACGCGTACTTCAGTGATATTATAAGCGTCAAGCATTTTCCCGAATTGCGAGAGAGCTTCGTCATAAGGAGTTTTCTTGGCTGTCATGGAAGCGGAAATATCCTTGTCCATATCCTTTACTTCCTGGTCGCTGGTGCGCCCCGCAAACCAGTCAATAACAGAACAGGAAGAAAGAATGCCGGCAAGAACAATTCCCAGCCCAAGCGTAATAAAACAGTGAAACAAAGCATTTCCGGTTTTGTTTATTTTTTCCATCACCAATTATCTCCATTTTCTTTTTGAAGCACATTGCTGTACTTGCTCAGTTTTTCTTTTATCGCCCTGATTTTATCAGCGGCGTTCTTATCATCGGGTTTTATTTTCAGGACAGTTTCATATGCCTGTAAAACTTTCTTATATCCGCTGTAATTGAAACTTGCCTTTTCAGCCTCGGAATAGAGAGCGTCGGCAGTCTGAAGGAGCGCGCGGTATTTTTCATCTGCCGCCTCTTGTCCCGCAAGTATTCCGTTAATGGTGTTAATCATTTTTGCCGGATACTCTTCTCCGCCAAACAAACTGCGCGCGGCGCTATATTCAGCAAGAGCTTCCTTGTGCTGTTTTTTCTGATAATACTGATCGGCTTTTGCTATATGGGAATTGAACAACTCCACATTCCGGCGAAGCTCTTCTTCGAGAGCTTTCTTCTTTTTTTCCTCCGCGGCTGCCGTTTCTGCGGCGGCTTTGGTGTTTTCTGCAATCTTGAGCGTTTCAATTTTCGCCATTTTGCGGCGGTCAATCATCACCCGGCGGGAAGCCGTTTCAACAGGCACACTGCTCCATAACGCCAGGTAGAGGTCGGGAAGCGTTGACGTGGAAGTGCGTCTCATGGCTTCCTTCAGGTCGCCCTCCTCTGAACCGGAGAACACCGGGTTTTCCCTGTTTATTCCATTAAAGCCGTGAAGGAAAAGCATCTTCTTTATCATAAAATGCTGCTGGTCTTTCTGCTTTTCGAGGAAGTTATCGCGCACCTTTTTAGTCATTTCCTCATCGGGATTGGAACCTGGTATGCAACGCCAGTAAGGGACTTCAAAATATTTCCCCATCAGTTCAATTATGCTGTATTCCACAAGAGTTCTCAGGGCGGAATGCACCCCCTGTTTGCGCTTGAGACTGTAGTCAAAAGATCCCCCGTTGCCCATGTAATAACCGTAAACACCCCAGCCGAGTTTGTCCTGTTGGAGCATTATCGAATTTGAAGCCAGAACGCCGGAAAAATAACTCTGGGTTTTGTAATCAAGCAGATTTAAATCCACCGTTACCTGTGAATAATTTCCTCCCGCTTTTATCTTCACTCCGCCCTGCGCTCCCGCCCAACCGCCCGAAGCTTCCATTTCACGTTCTTTTTCAAACATTTCCTTGTCAAAGCCCGTAATTCCCCCGGCTATTACAATCTGAGGATAGAGCCTGGTAATTGTCCCGCCCGTAAGAGATTCATTTACAACATACTGAGCGTCATAAGGCACAAAAACAAGCTGCGGCCCGATTTTATTGATTGACGAGGCTATCATCACATAGATATCGCTTGGAAGGTTTTTTTCCGCTGTAACATTGCCCACATTTTTACTCTGCACAACAGTCATCGGGGCATAATAGGCTTTAAGCAGTTCTCCAAGGTCCATGAGGGATTTTTCAAAAACCGTGGTATATTTCTGCGCGCGCATCTCATTGTCCATATCCGTAACTTCCTTGTCCTTTATCTCGCCCGCGAACCAGCCGCAGGAAGAACAAAAAAGCGCAAGCATGCACGCAAGCACAGACAGGATGAGGATTTTTGGCCTTGATATTTTTCTCATCGTTATTCTACAAAAGTATTAACCTTTTTTATTTTGTAATCGCCCGGCCCTACCGTGGTATCGCCGACTGAACCGCCCGTTTTTTTTGCTTTTTCCTTTTGTTTCGCGGTAACATACACATGCTTGGTGCCCGACGGGTCAACACCGCCTTCTTCAGCATATACCTTTGAGAGATGACGGGTTTTCAGTCCATCCACCGGGTTAGTGGTGCCTACAGAAGTATTGACTTCCCTTGTCACATTGCTCTGCACTTCCACGTTTCCTATGCTGGCGCCGCCGGCACCTTTGCCGCTTCTGCTGAAATCCAGTCCGTCTCGGCCTTCAAAGCTTGAAGGGCGTCCGTCTCCGCCGGAGACTGTTCCTATTTTCAGATTTTTGCCGATAGCGGTGATATTCTCATTGACATTGGTATTTATTTTTTTGTTGTTAATCTGCCCTTCGACGGAACCGGCTTTCACAGTCGAACCCGCCGCGTCTATCGAACCTTTATATTTTACGTTTATTTCCGAATTCCGTATTTCACTCGCGTCCACACCTGTATTTACAATGGCATTCTCAGCGGAAATATCGGCACTTGTTTCTGTTTTTATCTTTGAATTTTTGATATTCGCTCCGTCAGCCTTTATCCCTGTGTTTACCATCGAATTACCGCGGGCATTGACAACCCCGCTGAAACGGTTTTCCAGAGACGAATCCTTTATCAGCGCTCCCCGCGCCTGTATGCCGGTATTTACTGCGGAACGGTCTCTTGCCTTTATTTCAACGTCTTTATTGGTATTACTTACTGAAGTATCAATAATTTCCGTAGGCGGCAAAGCCATTACTGTAAAAGCACAGAAAATCCCCATCCCCTGTATAAACAGCTTCATATTACAATCTTGTGTAAAAGTATATTAGCAAGATAATATATCAAAAAACAGATTAATGCAATGTTCTACAATTAAAAACAGTGAAAAATTTTCACAGTTCAGGTGCGCAAATGACCCTGAAACCTATATTTTTTTTGGAGAGTTTGAAATCGTAAGAATAACGCGCGCCGCACTGCAAATCCGCCGCGTCACTGCTGAAGGAACCTCCACGAAGCACTTTCAGGTTTTCAGTGGAAGCATCAGGCCCCCTTGGATTTTCGACATCAGCCACGAGAAATTTATCGCTGTACCAGTCATTGCACCACTCCCATACATTCCCGTGCATGTCATAAGTTCCCCACGGGCTTGGCTGTTTTGAACCGCATGCTTCAGCCTGACCCGCAGTGTTTGAACGGTAACAGGCGTACTTGTCGATATCAGCAGTATTATCTCCGAAGTGAAATACTGTTTTCGCTCCTGCTCTGCAGCTGTATTCCCATTCGGCTTCCGTCGGCAAACGATACTCATATCCGGCGGGAAGCCGCCCTGCCGCTTTTTCAACTGTATTGAGCCATTCGCAGAATTTCTTGGCTCCGCGCCATGAAACACAAGTCATAGGATATTCCGCCTTGTATCCTTTTCTAAGCTGATAGTTATTTGTAAGAGGACATGAAGGAGACTCAAAATTCATCTCTCTGTCAATCTCAAATCTGTCTTTGCGGCTTCCGTTCTGTGCTTTCAGAAAATACTGAAACTGTCCTGTGCTGACTTCATATTTGCCGATCCAGAACGGTTTTAATATTTTTACTGTGTATTCATGCTCTTCCCTGTCTTCGGAAGGAAGAGCGTTGCGGGCGCTGAAAGAACCCGGATTTACAGGGGCAAAATCCATTTTTACGCCCGGAATTGACCATCCTCTTCCCAGGGAAGGCCCGGCAAAAAGTTTTTTTCTGAAAATCTCAATCTCGGCTATCAGGTTTTCGACTTTCCGCCTTTCGTCAGGTGAAAGCGTCATCTTGGGATTTCCGAGAAAAGCCTGTAATTCGGTAATAGCCTCATCGCAAAGCACGGCAGGGTCTTTCTGCTGTTCTTTTTTATCTCTGCTGATTATGGCGTTTTCGAACTTCTGCCGTGCCGAGGCAAGGATAGTCCCTATCACCTCATTTTTTTTCTGTGCCCCGCTTTTTGCCAGTTGCATCAGGCTGTTTATGCGTGAAGCCAGCTTACTGTTCTGCAACTTATAAAAAACAAGCGCCGCCTGTTTAAGGTCTCCTTTATTTATAAGTTCAAGCCCGTAATCAAGCATCTGCCCCGGAGTATTGCCGGGTATATTCAGACTTTCGGCGCTTTTTTCAAGGTGTTTATCCGTAACTGTTTTAATAAGGGCGTCTATTTTCTTTATATCTATTCCCCGCTCGAATTCCATGAAAGCCTGCACCGCGGCCTCATAATCGCCGTTTCTCATCATCTCAAGCCCGTAGTCCAGAAAATCACCGGGGCCCATGGAAAATTTCCCCGCAAGGTTCTGCAATATTTCAGGAAGCCGTGAAGCGACTTCCCCTTCGGCGGAAGGCACCGAAGCGTCGAAACTGCGCTTTATTTCCCCCGCTTTCTTGGAAGCGTCTATCAGATTGACCACTATATTGATTTTGCCATCGGAATAGTCGGCCTGTCCGGTAACTATATACTGCGCGCCTACTATTTTGCCGAGTTCCTGCGGTTGGAGCGATGGCCCGGCAGAAATATTCTGTTCTTTCAATACCTTGGCAATTCTCGCCCTGGTGACAACACGGTATTTCCCTGACTGGACGAGCTCATTCTCCATCCTTTCCGATATCCACCAGCCGTTTATCTTGAGTTTTTCCATGGACGGAGTGACATTGAAATCATGCACCGCCACCAATTCCTTATCTTTATTTTCCGCAAAAGCAGAATGCAGGATAAGCATTGACAAAAATAAAACAGACACAAAACGCCAAACCATTACAACTCCTGTTTGTAAATACCATATTTTCAGATAATAAAATCCCTGATTCACGCTTTTCAAGGAAAAAGAGATGGCTGATAAGCAATCTCTCTGAAGTATTCAATGCCATGCGCAGTTAAGATACTTATCCTGCTCGAGATTATGGAACATCTTTGCGGTCAAGAGGGTAACTTGCAATGGTATCTTTCATAAAGATTTCACAGGCAAGTGCGGCAAAATTATAGAGATTTGCGTATGCTGTCCTGTTTTTTTGCAAACAAGTCTTGACATATAGTTTTAATTGCGGTATAATACGTATACGCAGTTTCTTTTATATTGCTATTTTAAAGTAACATATTATACGTGGATGAAGAATGAAAGTCTGGCAGAAAATAAAGGATGATCTGATTAAAAGGATTCTAAACAAAGAGTTTGAGTTGGATGCCAAGTTTTTTTCCCTGAATGATTTATCTCGTGAATACGGTATCAGCGATATCACCAGCCGACGGATCATAAGCGAACTGGTGAAGGCCGGCTACATCAAATCGTTTCCAGGTAAAGGCTCGTATGTGAAAAGTCGCCTTGAGTCGAAAACCATAGTCTTGCTTTCTGACTCGATATCCGATATTAATGAAGGCGGCAGTCTTCCCAATATTCATTCCGAGATATACAAAGGGATGCTCTTGCAATGCGGGAAAATGAACGCTGAATTGAGAATATTGTCAAAAAAATATTTAAAGAATTGGCCTCTTGACGAAAAGTTACTGCTGATACTCATGGGTAAAACAGACGGGGATGATAAAGAATTTGCCGATATATTCAGACGTCCAAACTGCAAAAAAATATATTGCCATGTAACAGAACATATTCAAGGAGAAGTAAGTGTCAGGATACCTTACGGCAAAGGAATAATGCTGGCTGTTGAACATCTGATAGAAAGCGGACATAAGCGGATTGCGTTTATGTGTTCGTCCCTGAAAATGCGTAATATGGCATTGCGTTTTGACGGATATTATGAATGTCTGAAAAAGCATAATCTGCCTGTGGACTTTAATCTTGTGAAGGAATTGCCGGGCCCGAACATAGTTACAGATTCAGCGGCAGTAAAAGATTTGCTCTCAATCGAGAATCCTCCGACGGCAATCCTCACCGCAAATAACAGCCGTGCTTTGAATGTACTGGAATTCTGCAATAAAAACGGGATAAAAATACCGGAAAAAGTCGCGTTGGCAGCTTTCGATGACATACCTGAAAGCGTGCTTGTTCAGCCCAGGCTGACGGTTGTAAATACTCATTGGGATAAAATCGGCGCTGAAACAGTAAGAACTATCCTGGAAATGGCGGAAAATGACCGTACAGACTATCCTGACGTAATAATTAAACCGGATTTAATAGTAAGGGAATCAACCTGAATAATAATACAACTAAGCAAAGGTAAAAGATGAAAAAAGTGAAAATCGGTATCGTAGGGGCCGGCGGACAACGTTGCTGTTATCATGGGGGATGCATCTTCGCGGGGACGGAAAATGTCGAAATCGGAGCATTGTGCGACAACAAGGCAGAACGTCTTGAGCATGCCAGAGGGATGTATGAAAAAAAATTCGGGTATAAAATAAATACATATCTCGATTACAACGAAATGTACCGGAAAGGCGGACTTGACGCGGTATATGTTTCAGGTCCGAATTATTTACACAAAGCAATGACAGTTTCAGCGTTTGAGGCCGGACTTCATGTGCTCTGTGAGAAACCTATGGAATTGACACTGGCAAATGCGGACGAAATGATCAATGCCGCTAATAAAAATAAAAAAATACTCGGCCTGGCTATGCAGATGCATTATCGCCGCCGTTACCACAGAATAAGGGAAATCATTGAAAGCGGTATCATCGGTAAAATCGCTCAAGTCTGGTGCTATGAATATCGCGGGACATTCATAGAAATGAAGGACTGGGTATGGGACTCTGAAAAATCAGGCGGCGCCATTCATGAGAAGAATTGCCACCATTATGATATTATGGACATGTGGATAAAAAGCAACCCGACCACTGTTTACGCCTCCGGTAATATAATGAAACACAAGAATCCTTACGGGCAGAAAAGTGATATTCTCGACAATGCTTTTATTATCAATGATTATGAGAACGGTACACGCGGAATGATAAATATTTGTTTCCTCGCGAACAAAGAACATTATCGCGAATTCGGGATTCATGGAACGGAAGGTAAAATATTTTTCAGCACTGTTGATGATGAAAAAATCCATATTGCTTATAATAACGGAGACAAAGAAATCATTGAAGCGCCGGGTGATTTGAGAGGCGGGATGTGTCAGGATTTCGTTGACTGCATCATAGAAGGAAAAGAACCGCTTGTCAGTCAGAAAATGGGACGTAAAAGCCTTCTTGTCCCAATGGCGGCGGAAATTTCGATAAAAGAAAAACGCGTTGTCCATGTAAACGAACTGAAATAACTGGATATTACCCCGGATAGGATCCTTTTGCTGTCCGGGTAAAACTTCAAGGTGTGTTTCGTATGACTATAAAAATTCTGACTGGATTTGACGGAAGCTGTCCTCACAGTGATGAGGGAGTAAAAAAAGAAAGCTGTAATACATTTACGGTTTATCCGGGATATAGAAAAGAAGACGGTTTCAGCGAAGAAAATTCCAGGCAAGGCGGCAGCAGATTTTATATCAGAATTGAAAATGACAGCATAAAATCAGAATCAGTAGATATTACCGCTGATTGGCAAATACCGGCAAGAGTCTGCCATCATGATCAGGGATATATAAAACAAAACGGAGGCGACTGGGGCTTTCTTCCCTGTATCAGAACCGCTGAGACAAAAATCAAATATTCGTTATATTCAATTCCTGGAATTACAGAACTCGCGTTATTTCCCGAATACAATTATTCTCAATGTAAAAGTTTCGTTGAGTCTTTAGCATCTGAAGGTATAAAAATTGAAACGGTCGGGCAAAGCGAAGACGGGCGCGATATGTGGATGGTTGAGTTCGCGTCAGATAACCCGCGGGCGGAAAGCTTCTTTATTCAGGCCCGTGACCATGCCTATGAAACAGCCGGCTCATATTGCGTGGAAGGGATTGTCGAATTCCTCAAATCTGAAGATTTCATTTCAAAATATATTCGAAGTAAATTCAATTTTCATATTGTTCCAATGACCAACCCTGACGGCGTCTACCGTGGGATGAGCCGTCTTACAAGGGAAAAAGGAGCAGACATGAATCGATTGAATACTGTTTCAGACAAAGCCCATGATAACCTGAAAAAAACAATTGACAGGATTGCGCCAAAGGTTCATATGAATATCCATAATTGGACGAATAAGTTCATGGACGGGCTTTTAGTCAATGATGAGGAAATCAAGCAAAGAATCCTTTTCCATTTTACTGACGACCGTGAAAATTATAAGCACTGGCACATTGAAACCCATGCGGATTATCTCAGGGCAAACAATATTACAGAAGCTCCTGAAAACAGCAAAAGCTGGAAAAATTACTGCAAAGAAAAGTTTGGAGCTTATGGAGTTAATTTTGAATTTCCTTGGTTTGCCATACTTCCAAATGGAATGAAGCAAAAGGGTAAAAAGGCGTTAACTGCTTACGCTCTTTCGGCAATTGATGCCATGAAACTTTAGAATGCATAAATTATGAGTGAAACATATAAGGGAATTACGGCGGATGGAAAATGTATTTCTATCTTTGTAAACAACGGAACTATTCAAGCGGTGGAAGAATTTCCCCGGGATGAGACACTGCCTTACATTCTGCCTCCGTTGGTTGATTTGCAACAGAATGGCGCGTTGGGTATATACTTCACGAATTTCTGTGATAAGAATCCAGAAGATATTTACCGGATTTTCGAGTTTCTCGTAAAACACGGAGTGGGCCGGGTTCAGCTCACAATGACCAGTGCGGCAATTGAGACATTGAAAGAATCACTGAAAGCCTTAGACAAGCTTCTTGCGGGAAACAGAGACCTTGAGAAAATGTTTTTCGGGATTTTTCATGAAGGGCTGTTTATATCGCCTTTGGAAGGATGGCGGGGCGCGCATCCGGCTGCATTTATTAAGTCCCCTGATTATGAACTCTTCAAGGATTTGGATGAATGCGCGGGCGGCAGAATAAGGACTGTAAATATCGCGCCTGAAGAACCGGGCGGATTGCCATTTATCGAAAAGGCCGTAACTGATAATAAAACAGTTTCTCTTGGGCATTGTTGTCCTGATCGTGAGACTGTCAGGGAAGCCGTCGCCAGAGGCGCAAAACTGATTACGCACTTCGGAAACGGAGCGGCGCCCATGATGCATCGGTTTAAAAATCCATTCTGGGCATTTCTTTCTGAAGCTGGATTATGTCCCGGATTAATATGTGATGGATTTCATTTGCCGCCGGAACTTGTCGAAACAGTTTTTAAATGCAAGGGACGGGATAATTGTTTTATTGTTTCAGACGCGAGCGGATATTCGGGATGTCCTTCTGGTTTTTACAATCGTGACGATGAACGTTCTTTCGAAATCAGAGAAGACGGTTTTTTGCATCTGGCGTGGCAGGAAATACTGATGGGAGCGTGGTATCAGTTAGACAGAGGCGTAGAATTTCTGGTTAAGGATATAGGCATGAGTTTTCTTGACGCATGGATGCAATGCAGTGCTGTGCCCGCGAAGATTGCGGGAATAAAATTACCTGAATTGAAAGTTGGCGCTTCTGCAGATTTTGTTTTGGCCCGCTGGAAGAATGGCGTGATTATTGAACAGTCAGTGTTCAGTGGAAAAGCATATCTCAGAGATGCCTTTACCCCGCGTTCTGTCTGAATTACATACTTTACTGCCATGACGGCAATGCAAGCATTTGCTCTCTACAATTGCTTAATTGCAAGGTGATATAACAGTTGGCGGAGCATACCACTTAAAAACCCAATCTGTCTCCATTTGTAATTTTAAGGCAAGATGTTAATAATTAAGTCTTTATGGAAAGTGAAAATTTCACCAGATTTCACGCGATTTTGGCAGATTAGTGCAACTTTTTAAATCGATTTCACCAGATTTATTCATGCCTAAACTATATATTCGCGAATGTTTTTTCGTGATATGCGATCTGCAATTTTAAGCATTTCTGCTTGAGTGGCATTCCCCATGTTGATTCCTGTGATTGAGTTAATGTTAAGAATGAGTTTCAGCAAAAAAAAACACGGTAATAGTATGACGATTACCGTGATTGAACACCGAATTAAAAATTTTCAGAACCGAAAAGGCAAACAATTCACCCCTAACAATTACGCAAAATCACGTTTCCAAAGGACTTCATTGAGAATTTTTACCATCAGCAGCAGGGGCGTCTGCATTGCCATTTTTCTCTTTGGCATGTTCGAGCAAATCCATCTGTTTGTCAAAGTCGGATTGGAAGAGCCTATCCTGAATGACGCGATATTTTTCAAACTCATTCTCGGCATGCTGCTTGGCTATTTCCGCGGAAATCTTTCCGGCGTCGCGCAAGATTTCCATGTCATCGGCAATCAGAATCCGATCCAAATGCTTCGCCCAATCTTCCATCGTCATCGGGATGTGGCGCTTCGCCCGGTTTTCCGCCAAGTCAAGATAGGCGTTTACGATATGCCCCAGCGAATCCAGTTCGTTCTCTTTCAGGTAATTTTTCGCGATGGAAACGTCCGTTCTGACGATTTTTCCGTTCGGCTCGTTTTCCCACGAAATCAAGCCCATATGTTCGCGTTCCGCGTCGGCTCGTTCCATAATCAGTTCGGCGGCAGTATGGCCATGCACGGCATAATGCAGTTTGTTCTGAACCTTTGCAAAAAACTCGCGAGTGGTCGGCGCGTCCGGATTGTAATCCATGCTGGTCGCGTAAATGTCAGTAAGCTTCTGATAAAAGCGACGTTCGCTCAGCCGAATTTCCCGAATCTCGGCCAAAAGATGTTCAAAATAATCCTCGTCGAGAAATTTCCCGTTCTCCATGCGTTTCCGGTCGATCACATAGCCGCGAATGGCATAATCCCGTAAAACGGCGGTTGCCCATTGCCGGAATTGCGTTGCACGTTTACTGTTTACTCGATACCCGACCGCGATAATCATGTCGAGATTGTAATACTTAGTTTGGTAGTTCTTCCCGTCAGCGGCAGTTCGTAAGAAATCCTTACACACTGAATCCGCGACAAGTTCTCCTTCAGAGAGGATATGCGAGATGTGCTGGGTGATATTGGCCCTGGTCGTGTCAAAAAGCTCTGCCATGAGTTGTTGAGTCAGCCAAAGCGTCTCATTCTCAAAGCGGACTTCAATCGAGTCCGTTTCGTTTTGCGCGGCAAAAATCAAAAATTCCGTCGTGCTGTTTCTGATCCATTTGTTTTTATCCATCATTCCACCTGTCACTGAAAATGTACCACCCATTGGGTGATTTTTTACATTACTCCGACTTCTCTTTATTCTCAAACTCGGATTGAGTGGAAAACTCGGATTGAGTGGAAAACTCGGATTGAGTGGAAAACTCGGATTGAGTGGAAAACTCGGATTGAGTGGAAAACT
>Ga0154588_1126_pt2 | contig 53756 bp, 42 predicted proteins | sample RifGroF2_FD_116017 | JGI IMG/M metagenome (GOLD analysis project Ga0154588, IMG submission 116017) | Lentisphaerae bacterium GWF2_44_16
GTCATTATAGCATACAATAAGCTGAGGCAGCATGTTTTTTTTCAGTACCTGCCTAATAATTTTTCTGGCACGATCTGCATGGCTTCCGCAATCATCGGGTAAATAACGGATGAAATCGCAGTGTGCTTGTTTCCCTTTGCCATTATACAGATCAAGGACTGCTTTTCCGTGAGGGGCTGCTTCTTTTTTCGTGTAATGAGGGCCTACATAAAGGATATTGCGATAGTTTTTCTTCCATAGAGCTCTTGCAAATTTCATCCCCGCCTTGTATCCGTCAACGCCAATACAGACGTGAGAAGGCATTTTTTCTCTAGGTTTCCAGTTTATTGTGATTTTTGGGAAATCCATTGATTTCAGTTCTTCAAGAATGAGAGGGCCTGGAGGGTTGAGAAGAAGAAGTATGTCAAATTTACTGAGCATAAGACTTTCCTTTATGATGCTTTCCTCGTTTTCGTGGTTTGCCACAATCAAAAGCAGGTCTTTTTTGCAAAGGCTCAACTGATAGCTTATATAACTTAAAAGAGTTAAATGATGTATTGTAAGTTTATAGTCTTCTTTATAATATGCCATGACCGCAACCACATCTTTTTTCTGATTTGAAACTCGATTGGCGTAAACATTCGGCCTGAAATGCAGACGTTTAATAACTTTCGCAAGTTTTTCGCGCGTCGGTTTTCCCAGCTTTTCAGGCGCGTTGAAATAGCGGCTGACACTGCGCGGAGAGATTCCGGCATCTTTCGCTACGTCATATATAGTAATAGTTTTTGTGGTATTTTTCATGGACGCTTCTTTCTGTTTTATTTTCCGGCAAGCCACAAAATTGAATTTATCAGTCTCTTTCTGTCAAATTCGGTGATTACCGTATCTTCCTTGTCGGGGTATATAATAGTTCCATCATAAATCACTCTTCCGTTTCCAGCTTTTCCTGCGACAACGACGGCTTCTCCGTTCTTGTCTTTCATTATAATTGTTCCGTCTTTTCCAGGTGTTATGAGTATATGGTCGTCATAAACGTGGCTGTGTACTGAGCCTTCTTCATATCCCTTTATTGAGGGATGCGTTGCCGAGACAATATATTTATTGTTTTTCCATCCGCCGTAAGTTCCCTTTGCGCATATTTCGGGAAACACCGCTTTTTCTCCGAATTCACCTCTCAGATAAGCGCAGGCGTCATGATAAAATATAACTCCCCTGCCTCCGTCATTCACGAAGCGACTGATGGAATTGAAATAATCATCTTTGCCAGTGCTTGCGCCTAAAATACTCTGAGGAAAGATGAGGCAATCATATTCTGTGAGCTTTGAAATTGATAAATCTTTTATGTATTCAACCTGAAAATCTTTTTCTCCGTCCAATATTTCCTTTATTTTCAGATATCCGGAGCTTCTTCCTTTGTCTCCAGTGGCATTATAGATTGCGACTTTAATCTTCCCGTCTATGACACGGGGAGCAATGCTTATGGATTTTTCAGACGCTATTTTTTTTCCAAAATCAAGGATAGCCTTTTTGTATACTTCAATATCTTTCAGGTATGCATCTTTATTAACTGAACAAGTTTTGAGTTTTTTCGAATTTTCTATTTCTTTTTCAGCCTTCTTCATGAATTCAATAGCGGAATTTATAATTTTAAGCGCCCCGGGATTATCATTTTTATTTCTTAAATCTGACGCTGAAAGCAAGTAATATCTGAGGCCTGCTATTGTCTCAAGAAAGTTGATTTCCGCATAATAATCAGGAATGAAACGTTCAGACCAATCTTCATTTTTGAACGCATTCTCAGATGTTTCAATTCCCTCTATTGATTTACGCGCGCTTGACGCTGCCGTGAATTGTTCTTTCATCATTGACGTGCTCATTTCAAGATTCTCAAGACCGGCTGACCTCCTGGCCCTGTTTATTCTTGAAAGCACTTTGCCTGTGTCAGCGACAAGCAGGGGATTCAGGCCGCTGGTGAAAAGTCCGGCAAGTTTCACTCCGTTTTTTTCTCCCCATAGATTTTTACATATCGAGGGAACAATATTTTTAACTATAATTTCAGGTTCTTTATCATCCTTTAGGATATCGTAATATTCTCCGGAAGAAGCATGCGAATATATTCCGCCCCTATACTCTTCACAACCTGGAGTTTTTGTGTTCCAATAAAACTGTGCGTCAAGCAACTCCTGAACAGGATTGAAATTCTTATTTCCCGCGGTCAGAATTATCTGAGGTGTTCCTTGGAAGAAATTTGTTCCAACATATCTTACGGATGTGCAAAGATATCCAAGAAAGCCCGGATTAATATATTCGAAATAAATACACAGAGGCTGTCTTCCCTCGTTATATCCTTTCATTACCAGTTCAGTTGCGTCCCTTGTTCCAAGCCAAAGCACAACATAAGCATTCTTGGGAAGCAGAGGAGATAATTTCTTCTGATATCTAATAATATTTTTCTCCCATGTTTCTTTTGTAAGCGCCGGGTGTCCTTTTTTCATGGTTTCATAATCCCAATAGGACGCGCCATACGGGTACACTACAAGTTCCACGTCAACATCAGGAATATGTTCCCTGACTGTTTGGGCAACTATATTAAATATATTGGCGTCTGCTGTCGCTCTGTCATCACCAAAACGCTTTCTGCACTTATCGCATCGCAAACTCCATAATTCAGGGTCCAGTACCCCGCCTCCGTCAACAGCGTGAAGCATGAAAGAATTAGCGCCTACAGCTTTCATGTATTCGGCCAATCTCAACGCTCTTTTCTTAAGTATTTCATCTTCCGACCAGCAGAAATAATCCCCTTTTGCTTTAATTCTGTCCTTAAATATCTTATCATCATCAGGGTTTCCCGCTTTGCCTACGGAGAAAAGACTTTTACCCCATTCAGATGGAACAGGGAATGATATTTTCATGCCTCTGGCTTTTGCGTAAGCGCTGATTTTAAAAGAATCTGTCCGAGGAAGCTGTGCATCAAATTTTATATAATTGATTTTATGTCTGAAAAGCCAGTCGATATATTTTCTGTGAGCATCAAAAACAGTTTCGCCGTTATATGGCACAGGCTGTCGCCTGCCTACATGCCTGTATTGGAAATCAGGCCAATCCCTGATAGTACACGCGATAATGTAAATTCCTTTTTCATTGCTTTTTATAAGCGAACGAAATGTTATTGCCGCATACATCATTCCGATGCTGTCATGTCCCGCCAGAACAAATATATTTTGCTTTTCGTTAGTGACAAAATCAATTACATAACCTTGTGTTTGAGGGACATTCTGAATTTTTTCAGCGCCGAAACTGGAGAGAATATTTTTGTTTTTATCAAGACAGATAATTATAACAGAGGAAAACGAACTGCGCTGAGATGAGAATTCCTTTTCAGAAAAAACAGGCAGTTCAGCTCCGCCAAGTTCCCGTATTTTCATGTTTATCTCCGCCGCCGCAATCATGTATTGTTCCGTTTTGTCGGCGCATACTATTGCGCATTTGGAAATATCGACATTCGTGCCGGTTAATTTAATCTCCCGTGGAAAAGGAATTATATCAAATTTTTCATTATTGCTGTAAAGTGAAATTCCTGAAAGTCCAAGAAATAAGCTTATCATCAGCGCGCATGTATTGCTTTTCATTTCCATTCCTTTTTTATTTTTCAGTTGTTTTTACTACGAAAACATCATCATAAAGAAAAATGCCGCGGGCCTGTTTTTTCTCTTTAGTTTTTTTATCTATGTATGAAGAAACAGGCCTGAAGGTAATCCCCGCATACCTGAGTTTACCATTGAATTTAAAACGGTATTCACCTTCAGATAATACCCATTCTGAAACTTTTCCCGAAACAGGTTTTGACGTAATTGACATTTTCTTCTCTCCATCGACAACGCTTAACACAAAACATGTTTCACCGCCGAAATCTTCCAGTGACTTTATATATCCGCCAAAACGTATTGTTTCTCCTGCCGTAAATTCCATGTTCAAGGATTGACCTAATGGAATGAGTTCAGCTTTTTCATTATACCTTTCTATCTTCAGGCAATTTGCCCCGTTTCTTAAAAGATTTTTATCGTTACAGATAGAAAATTCCTGATCGGAATTAACACACTCTTTTATGTTCCAGTGAAGTGGCAGCGTTTTTCCGGTCAGTTCCTCAAAGCCGCAGTTTTTAATTTTATTATTTTCAGGAGATTGGGCAAATAACGGAAGAAAGGGGATGCTGATTATATATAAAGCAAGGAATTTTGAATCTGATATCTTCATATAGTTTCCCTTTTATCTGTATAAGGATATTATAAATGCCACCGGTGGCATTGTCAATAGCGGCAGGAATTTTTTTATGTTTTTTTAAAGAGGAAGTAATCGGTCAACCCGCCTTGTGTGAGGTTTCCAAAAGACGGATTTGACGAAGCAAATCCCTCCATGTCGAGCGTAAAAGAACGAAAATCGTGGAGGGCGGCGCGTTGTCGCCGCCGTATGCGGCAAGGCGGACTGACCTTGCAAGAGAAAGTTTCAGGGAAAGGCCCTGTATTAGCAGTTGGTTGCTATTCTGTTCAGCCTAGAGTTTTTTTAGCCAGAGTTCTATTTGTTTTTTTACTTGTCCAGGGCCGGTACCGCCATAAACTTCTCGTTTTGACACACTGCTTTCGGGAGAGAAGAGTTTCAGAAAGTCTTCAGACGCTTCCGGTATTGAGAGCTTCATTTCTTTCAGATTGAGTTTATTCAGGCTGCGTTTGTTTTCCCTGCACCATTTAACAAGAGAGCCTACTTTGTGGTGGGCTGTTCTGAATGGAACGCCTTTTTCAACGAGTTTTTCGGCGAGGTCGGTAGCCATGAGCGCGGGATCGGAAGCTGCTTCAAGCATTCTCTTTTTATTGAGTTCCATCGTTGCTATCATGGGCGGGAAGACACTGAGTATTTTATTGACCGTATCGATTGCGTCAAAGAGAGGTTCCTTGTCTTCCTGCAGATCCCTGTTGTATGTCATGGGCAGACCTTTGCACAAAGTCAGGAGAGCCATGAGGTCTCCGTAAACTCTTGCGGTTTTGCCGCGTGATATTTCGGCGACATCTGGATTTTTTTTCTGCGGCATAAGGCTTGAACCCGTGCAGAAGGCATCAGAAAGCTCAATAAAATTAAACTCCTGGGAACTCCATAGTATGATGTCTTCGGAGAAGCGTGAAATATGCATTGCGAAAATAGCGAGGTCGGAAAGGAATTCACAGGCAAAATCCCTGTCCGCCACACTGTCCATACTGTTGCCTGAGACGCTGTCGAATTTCAGTATTTTGCGCACTGTTTCTCTGTTGATAGGAAGGGTTGTTCCAGCTAAGGCGCCGGAACCGAGAGGTAAAACATTGATACGTTTCAGGCAGTCCAGCATTCTTGTTTTGTCACGTTTCAGCATTTCCACATAAGCCAGGAGATGATGCGCGAAGAGCACTGGCTGCGCGTGCTGGAGATGGGTGAAACCCGGCATTATTACATTTATATTTGCTTTTGCTTTTTTAACTAAAGTTTTCTGAAAAGCCTTTATGCCGGAACTTATTGATTTGATTTCATCCCTCAGGTAAAGGCGTATGTCAAGGCAGACCTGGTCATTGCGGCTTCTTGCGGTGTGGACGCGCGCGCCTTCATCGCCGAGGGCTTTTATAAGGGCGCTTTCAATGTGCATGTGTATGTCTTCGAGTTCCGTTGTGAATTTAAAGGAGCCGTCTTCTATTTTCTTTAATATTCTGTCGAGTTCAGAGCATATGGCTTTTGCCGTCTTTTCTGGAATGATGCGGCAGGAGGCCAGCATGGCGGCATGGGCCTTGCTTCCGGCTATATCGTATTTGTAAAGTCTTTTATCAAAAGAAACCGATTCCGTGAATTCCGCCACATCTTTATTGGTATCGGCACTGAAACGTCCACCCCAGAGAGCCATTTTTCACCTCATGAAAATTTATTCTTAGTAAAAGAGAGTTCAGTTTTTGATAAATTCAAGCAGGGGCATGGGATTGAAACAGTAAAATTCCGGTAGAATTCTATATTTTTGCTTCAGCGTCTTCCAGGCTGAAAGTCCTTTCTTTTTTTCTGTATTGACTCGGCGTGACCCCCAGGTTGCGTGACTTGAAAACCCTGAAAAAATAAGATGAATCGGAAAAACCAGATGTTCGCGCGATGTCTTCTGTCCTCAGAAAAGTTTCTTTCAGGAGATAACGCGCACAGTCCATTCTTTTCTCCATCAGGAGTTCGGAGAATGTTTTGTTGAAATGCTTCCTGAGCAATTGGCTTGTTCTTGAAAGGCCAAGATTCAGAAAAGAGGCAAGTTTTTCAAGAGACACGTCTTTTGCCGCAAATTCTTTTTCAAAAAAGAGCAGGATTTTTTTATCAGGGCCATAGGTGGACAGAGGTTGATTCTGGATAGCGACGGAATTTCCTATGTAAGCTGAGAGAAGTAGCGCGATGTTCAGAAGCTCCGAAAAACTTTCCACTTTAATTTTTTTAAGATTGGCAAGGGCCAGTTTCTCAAAATGCCCGGATTTGGCAGGCAGTGTTTTCTGACGCAGGATATCTGACCGGAAATAACAATCTCCGGGCGGATGAAAAGGTCCCGCAAACATGGCGCCGATAAGTTTAGTTCCGGAGAGCACGGGAACGCAGAGTTCCAGCACCCCGGCATGACATATTTTGAATACCGGTACCGGGTTTTCTGAAAAATGTTTGCGAAGAATTTCAGCGTCCATGGCGACGCATAATTTGAGATTTTTAATATTCCTGTGTTTCACATAGTCACAGAAAGGATTGAAATGCGATAAATATTCTCGCATACCCGGCTTGTCCCGAAAACTGCCGCTGTAGTCGTGAAGCGAGATACGACAGCCGAAGAGTTTCTCAAATGACTTTATGGCCTCTGTTATTTTCACGGGAAAGAGCTCCGCTTATTTATTTTCCTCGAGAAGAATTACCTGCATCTCGGGATGCGAGAGTTTGCGGTTGATTTCAAGAAGTTCCTTATATTCGTCCTGATTCAGATACATGGGAGAGAGTTTTATCTCACATGAAATTCCGAGTATTTTTCCCTGTTTATCATCTAAACCGATTTTGGAATCCAGTTTTATATATCCACTTCCTGATGGCGCTGTCCACTCAAATGATGAGGGGCAGATTTTTACATCCCTGATATTTTCTGGAAGGGATATATTGTAATTGAGCACCCTATTGACAGTTCGGTTTTTATAATACGGCAAATGCCTGTTTTCAACGCTGACCTTGATTATATTGCCTAGGATATCTCCGGGCAGTTTCAGGTACATGAAATTGTTTTCCCTCACGGCAAAATCAGGAACGGACGCGCATATTTGTTCAATTCCCGGATAGGAATTGAAGTCGGTAACGAGATTGCCCAGAGGTTTAGCGCTTTGGGATATTTCAGCAAGTGCCTCCTGGTAATATCTCTTCAATTTTTCCGGGAGCATTTCAGCAAAGCGTTTATGAAATTCGCCGTATTTTACTCCGCAATATAAATGTGTTTCTTTTATTTCAGCGTTGCCGTGACTGTCGAGTTTTATGTCGAATGTGAGTTCCGTTTTATTTTCCATTCCGGGAAGCGGAGTAATCTCCTCTATTTTTCCAGAGTCCAGCACCAGGGCCGGTTTGCCGCTGTGATAGGTCGCGCCCGCTTTTGAATACTGGTTGCTGTCATTGAGATATATGAAGCCTTCCTTTGTCTTTACGCGAAGAAGTACGGTATCAAAAACGAAAGGCTGGAGATAGTTTGTGAGGTTACTGAATACCGGTTTCAGATTGGGATAGTTTGACGCGATAACGAATTCGGGCCTGAAGCCTGTTTCGCGGAGCATCGAATAGAAGAGTACCGCGATGTCCTGGTTATTGCCGTATCTGTCAGCAAGGGTCTTGTCCGCGGGACTTATACAGCTCATGGGTAACTCATTGATGTCGGGGCCGGCTTCTCTGATGTTTTCAGCGATATAATTTCTGATGTTTATGATTTTCTGTTTTTCATCGCTTATATCTTTCGTGATTTCATGAGCGGTCTCGGCAGTTTTTTTCTGATCTGCAGACGCTCTTTTCAGGAGCTTATTTGTTAATTCCGCAAAAGTTATTACTTTTCCTGTTGATACAAAAACAGAGGGATTGAAGCTCCACCATGGCGGCATGTCATCTTCCATTTTGACGGCTTTCTGTTCACTGGCTGTCCATGTATATATGGTATTGCCGTCTTTTTTTTCTTTATTCGAATTGGATTTCATGCCCGGAGGAATATAAAAGGACGCTTCCAGTTTTTCCGGTATGAGGAGCCTGACTTTTTTTGATACGACAGGCTCTGAATAACGAAAATATTCGATGATGGAAAAGAATGGTTTATCTTTGAAAGATCTTTCTATGGTGTATTCGACTATGCTGCCGATGTCAACGCCGGGGAGACTGGCTACAAGTGTTTTGCCGGGCGGATAACGCGGAGCTGATGCCACCCATGCGGCATCCATTATGTTAAGCTCCTTTGAATCGAGTTGTTTTTTATTGCCTTTTGCGTCAGTTACTATGGCTTTTGATATATGTACGTTTTCCCATACGGGATTGTAGTTTATTTTTATTTCGGAATTTTTCTTTTTCCCTGAGAAAGTCAGTATCTGTTTTTTTACGCTGCGCCTGGAGTTCCAGGTATTTTGGTCTAAAACGGTGATTTCGATGTTTTCGTCAATTAATACAGCGTCAGTATCCTTGGCGCTGTAATCGGCTTTCTGCCGGGGATTGTCGAAAATCGCCATTCTCTTTTTATCATTCTCAATTTCACGCAGGGCTTTTTTCAGAGAGAGGTATTGCTCCGGGTTAAATTCAACAACTTTGATCAGAAATTCGCTTTGGCCTTTGATGGATTTATTGTACTGTTTTAGTTCCTCTTTCCAGAGGATTTCATCGCTGTTTATGTTTGTGAATTTGGGAAGAGAAAGCGCTTTTAATGAAGGATATTCAGTGTTAAGTTCAAAACTTTCCCTGACGCCGCAGGCGACATAGGTGAGAAACGGATAATTTCTTTTTTCGAGTCCAGTTTTGCCGATCAGGAAGTTTACGAGACCAAAGGAGAAGCCCAGCCATGGGGGTGAAAGCATTAATTCCGAATCGCCTCTGACGAGAAAATTATCAGCTGTATAACTGAACTTTATGGAAAGAGGTTTGGATATATCCATCATATCATCGGGAGTAAATTTTATATCCGCAAGTTTCGCTCCTGATATTATGTCTTTGAGTTTGCCTTCAAAGAAGAGCCTGCGTTCCTCCTGTTTCATCTTTGAAAAAAATCCCCTGTAGATACTGTCATTCATTCCCTCAAAGTTTAGGGTTGTTTCGGCGCTGAGCTTGTCATCCTGTCCGATTTTGCCTTTTGTTTCTATTATCATTAGATTCTTTTCGGCAGGTATGATTGGGGAGGTGCGGAGGACATCGCCTTCCGGCTTGGCCACCAGATAACTTTTATCGCAGAGGTCCGCTGGAAAGAGTTCCGTAGCGTTTTCATCAGTTGAATCCATCAGCATGTATGTGTCGTCATCGTTTTCCACACATGTGATGGCGTGATTGAAATAGGGATTGGGTACTTCCGCGTCTTTCTTCGGACCGACACTGATGAGGACAGGGTAGGCTGTAAAACCAGAGAGACGAAGCATTGCCGCAAGGAGTGCCGCCTTGTCCCTGCATACACCATATCTGTTCTCAAAGGTTATCTTCACATCATGCGGCTCATATCCGGGGGCGACGTCTTCAGTGGTTATACCCATATAGCGGATTTTCTGAGCGACAAATCGGAATATCGCCTCGATTTTTTTCTGTCTGTCCGTTATGCCTTTTGTAAGCTCCTTTACTTTTTCTTTCATTTCCGGTGTGGTCGCTTCCAGTCTGGGCTTGCATAGTTTCCAGTACCATTTGGAGAGATAATTCCAGTCCTGAATAGTGCTTACGAGAAGCCTCTGCACGACAGTCCAGTATGGAGGCATATTAGGCTCCTCGAAAAAGCGGGGAACATTTTCGACAGTCCACTTGTAGGATATTCTGCCATCTTTTTTCTCTGAAACGAATTTTACCTTATCCTTGACTTCATCTCTCAGTTTCATATTTACGAGAGGCAGTTTATCGGGACCCTCTATTTCGAGAACACTTTTTATGATGGGGCTCGCGCCTTGAAATACCGAATATTCGCTCCATGTATCGGGTACTCTGGTTTTGAATAAAGTTTCTTTGGTCACCGTATGAAGAGTATCGCCTATTTCAATTCCCGGCACTGAGACTTCCAGTAATTTGCTGTTGGGGTCATAGATGTTGCTGCTCATCTGATTGCGATCTGTCATTTCACGGGAATTTTTGTTCAGGTCTATTTCAACACAGCGTCCGTCCGGCTTGATTATCTCAACAAGTTCGATTTTTACTTTTGAATACTGGGCGGTGTATGATTGAGAAAATATTCTTTTTTCACGTTTTCCTTTTTCTGTGAGGACTTTTTCATAGGTGTCATATAATGTCTCAGATGTGCCATCCTGCTGGTAAACGATTTTCTGATAGTCGTCTGTGACTATTGTATCCGCGTCGGGAAATTGCGCGTGGGCGATCTGTTGAGAATGACGCACTGCCTCCGCTTTGGATATTATTCCCTGCGCGAAAAGGGCCTGTATGGAAAGTAAAAAGGATAAAGCGAAGGCTGGAAAAGAGAAAAAATTCTTATAGTAAAACATTATGATTTGTCCTTTCAAGGTTTATCCTTTTAAGATATCATCTGTTTTATACTTTTTAAAGGAGAAGAGCAAAGGCGGAATATTTATGTTTTCTTTTTCTTTTTTCTGAAGTCGCGGGGGGAAACGCCTGTTTCCATTTTGAAGCTTCTTGAGAATGTGTGCAGGTCTGGGAAATTGAGCGTATCGGATATCTGGCTTATGTTCATATCCGAGAATTTCAGCATGTCTGCCGCCTTGCGGATCCTGAGTTGCCTGACATATTCCATTGGCGTATGTCCGGTTTCCGCTCTGAATATCCTTGTGAAGTGGGTTACGGACATTTTGATGTGCTTTGCAACGTCATGTGGCGATATTTTTTCCAGGATTTTATTTTTGATATATACAATGGCGCTTTCAATTCTATGATCAGTTGCTTTTCCGGATGGCACGGGGACAGGGCCCTGTTCCTTCGCGATATTCAGAAGAAGCAGGTTTATGTAAGAAGCCATTATCTGCACGTCGGGTTCATTCTTTTCAGGGATATAATTCAGAATTTTCTCTATTATTCCTCCATAGAGTCCCAGATGAAGCACTGAAGGTTTTATATTCAGGAAAAGAGGATTTTCAGAATCAAATTTTATTGCATAGCATATATAGGGGCCCTGGGCCTTTATTTTGTGGGTAACATAAGGCGGGATAAGGATAATTTTTTTCTCATTTCTGATGTTTATTGTTTTATCCTCAAGCAGAAGTCCCACACTTTGAGAATCTTCATAGTAGTCAAACTGCCAGAAAGGATGCGAATGCCAGGGCGTATCGAAATCCCCTTCCGGCATCGGCGTTCTGTAATGAATTAATATCTTCATGGCGTTTTTTGTTAAAAAATGGTTTTTTATGCTAAATACAAAAAGAATTTGAACTGATATAATATACGCGTAACAGTTTTATATGTCAACTTTGTAAAAGTATTATAATCATAAATTGAAAGGCGGGATGACTGAATGAAAAGACTTGTCGCTCTAATCAAGGGAACCGGCGAAGTTGTGACCAGGGAAGAAAAAGTACCTGAACTGAAGATGAATGAAGTTCTGATAAAGGTACATGCTTCATTGATAAGCCCGGGAACGGAAATAGGAACGGTGAAAAATTTCAGGGCAAACCCTGATCCGAAAAAAGAGGCATTTGCTTTCGGTTATGCCAATTCAGGTGAAATAGTCAAAGTAAACGGCAACTGCAAAGGACTGAAGCCGGGAATGCGTGTCGCCGCGATGGGCGGAGGCGCGGCGCTGCACGCCAGCTATGCCTGCGTGCCTGTAAACCTTGTGGTGCCTATACCGGAAAATGTTACTTACGCACAGGCTTCATATGCGTGTTTGGGGGCGACGTCATTGCAGGCTGTCCGGAGGACGATTCCTCAACTCGGAGAATACGGCATAATTTTAGGTCTCGGCATTGTAGGCAATCTGGCGGCACAACTTTCCATGCTCAGCGGCTCAAGAGTTATCGGTTGGGAGGGCATTCCATCCCGCATTAAAACAGCCCGCAAATGCGGCATTGAAAACATAGCTGATTTCAAGAAAGTGGACACGGTGGAGGCTTCAAAAGCTTTTGCGGCCCCCTATGGAGCGGACTTTGCCATAATGGCTTTCGGCGGAGAAGCAACCGAGGCTTTCAACTCCGTTCTCAAGTGTATGAAAGTTTCGGCGGATGGTCATCAGATGGGCAGGATTATTCTTGTGGGCGGATGTAAAATATCCGTCGGCGGAGGCGCGGCTTCCGGTAATGTGGATATAAGAGCTTCTTCAAGGACTGGCGCGGGCTATCACGACTCGGCCTATGAATACGGCAAGGATTATCCGGACGCGTTTGTGCAGTTCACCACTCAGCGCAATCTGAGGGAAATAGTAAAGCTCATTTCGGAAAAGCGTCTTAAAGTTGATCCCATGACTACCCATGCCATGCCGTTGGAAAAAGCCAACGTTGCTGCTGATTTGCTGGTCGAGCATCCAGATAAGGCCTTGGGCATAATATTTGAAATGAAGCACAGGTAAGAAAGAAAATTCATGAAAATTAAAAAGAGACTTGAGGATTTGTGCGCCCTGGGGCCCCGTGCCCCGGGAAGCTGGGAGGAGCTGAAAGCCGCTGAATATATCAGGGACACTTTCATTGAATCGGGCATTGATGCCCGGATAGAGCCGTTTGAAAGCCCGTCGCATCTTGCGTTGCAGTCAACACTGAAAGAACTGGAAAGCGGCAAAGTTTTTGTCTCTCAGCCCGTTCAGTTTTCACCCGCCGGAAAAGTCGAGGGCAAACTTGTATATCTCGGCACGTGCGATAATCCTCTCTGTAATAATATTGATTTGGAGAAAAAAATAGGCATTCTCCTTCCTGATGGCGGAGGTATCCAGGAGAGAATTAATTTCATTCTGGATTTGGAAAAAAGAGGACTTGCCGGATTGATTGTAATATGTTCAACTATGGATTTCATAAACGGTAAGATTATCCGTTATCCTGAAATCAAACGTCTTCCTTCTGTCGCGGTTTCATGGCGAACAGCTTCTGAGTTGATGGCCCGGGAGGGAAAGATTGTCACTATGGAAGTGGAACATGATAAGCGTATGCGCAATGAGTCCCAGAATGTCGTTGTCAAAGTGCCTGGCGAGAGCAAATACTGGCTTACTGTTTCGGCGCATTATGATACGGCGGCATTCTGTCCGGGCGCGTCCGATGACGGCGGCGGCACTGCTGTCGTTATGGAGCTGGCTGAAACATTTGCGGGGAAAAAGCTTCCAGCCACTGTTTATTTTGTTTTTAACGGGAGTGAAGAGTATGGCGGTCTGGATATGGTCGGCGCTGGAAGCAAGGCTTTTTACAGAAAACATGCCCATGAAGTTGAGAATTGTATCGCGCATATAGATATCGATGATATAGGAAACCTGCTTGGCAGTTTTAATGTTTATACGGCAGGGCCCAGGCTGTTCATGGATGCGTGGAAGGAAATCCCGTCCCCTTTTAAATATAAGATCTGCGAAAAAACTCTGCCCTCATGCGATCATGGCGCTGCAATCATGTTCGGAATACCCTATGTGTGGCTTTCCGACCACTACGAGAAACGTCCTCAGTTCCACACCCCTGAAGATAAAATAGAATACGTTAATGTGCGGAAACTCGATGAGTATTTTGTTTACATAAAAGAACTCATTCTGAAATTTGCGTCCGCAAAACCTTTTTATCCTTATACAAAGGATGGCGATAGACTGATACGTCCTGCGTATCACAGTGACATCCCTGATATCCTTGAGATTACAAAACAGGCATTCGGGCCTGTCAGCACCGACAGAATGCGTCAGGATTTCTTCAAGGAAAAACTCGGCGGCAAGGAATGGCATGAATATAAAAATGGGGAAGTCGAAGCTTCTCTGAAAGCAAATATCTACAAGGCCGTTGTATGTGAAATAAATGGAAAAGTCACAGGTTACGCCACGGTTTTCTATGACACTGAACGCGGAATTGCCAACATAGGAAACAATGCCGTTTATCCTGAATATCAGGGCAGGGGAATAGGCAAGGCAATGCAGGCGGAAATAAAAAGAAGAATGCTTGAAGAGGGCTATTCAAAATTTACAGTAAGCACTTTGTCAAATGATATAGCCGCGCAGAAAATATATGAAAAGCTCGGTTATGAAAAATTTATTGAGGGCTTTCATTACCTCAAGGGACTCTGATAAGTCTCTACTGTGATGGCGCTTCCTGCCCATTTTTGCCGTTGGCGCCATTGCGGTAGAACCTGTTTTTCTGTATTGGAACGGCTTTGTCGGCTTTAAGTTTGTAACGGCGTTCTCCCAGAACCTCCTGGATTTTATGGAGAAGCGTTTCATCCACAGAAACCTTTGTTTTATCGGAGCTTTCCAGGTAGGCTATATCGCCGTTGGCGCATTTCACACAGAATATGACCCTGCTTTCTCCCGGGTGTTTTCCGCAGAGTTCCTTTATATCCTCAAGATCTTTGTGCTTTGTGCTTACTTCAAATACGTGCAGGTGCAATTCCCTGGTGTATTTTTTGGATACGGCGGACATAGGGACTATCTTTTCGGCAATCAGTTTTTTCACTTCGTTCTCGTCCCTCTGATTGACAAACGCTTCCACAAATATAGGCTTCTCATCTTCAAGCAGGTCCTTTACGAAAATAGTAGAGTCGTTTTCCCTTAAATCCTCATCCAGTTCTTTCTCAAAAAGCTTATTGTAAACCATGCATTCCATAGAGCCTTCAAGGTCTTCAAGCTGAACTATCGCATATGGTTTGTCATCTTTTTTGCTTCTTCTTTTCTGAACGCTTTTTATAATGCCGCCGATTTTTATTCCGGTATCGTGCTCCAATGTTTTGGCTTTCAGGAGGTTTACAGTAGAAAATGTTTTTATGAGCTCCGCGTATTTTGCGAGAGGATGCCCTGTTACATAGAAGCCGAGAAGGGCTTTTTCATCCTTCAGCATTTCGTTTTCATCAAATTCAGGTATGTCAGGCAGTGGAATGGCAAATGTGTCTTCGCGCTCCGCTTCAGGAAGCATATCGAAGAGGGAACCCTGACCGCTTTCCTTGTCTTTTATTGTTGATTGGGCCATGGACAGGACAGCCCCTGTTATTTCTATGAGCTGAGAGCGTTTTACCTTGAAGGTATCGAATGCTCCAGAACGTATCAGATGCTCCAGCATCCTTGTATTTACGGAGGAGCCGGCCCTTTCACAGAAATCCAGCATCGATTTGAATGGGCCCTCTTTTTCGCGAGAGGAAATTATCGCGTTTGCGGCATTGCTTCCGACACCTTTTATGGCACCGAGCCCGAACCTTATGGACGAACCGTTGACGGTGAAATTTATATCGCTGCTGTTCACATCGGGAGGGAGTATGGATATTTCCATCTCACGGCATTCGTTTATGAAGAAGGCTATTTTTTCGGCGTTGTCTATTTCACTTGCGAGGACAGCTGTCATGAATTCAACGGGATAATTAGCCTTGAGATATGCTGTTCTGTATGCGAGAAAGGCGTATGCCGCGCTGTGAGATTTATTAAAGCCATAACCCGCGAATTTGGCAATTTTCTCCCATATTATATTTGCCGTTTTTTCCGATATTTTTGTAAAGGGCGGTGCATCTTTCAGAAATTTTGCCTTGAGCAGTTCGATATCCTTTACTTTCTTTTTGCTTATGGCGGCGCGGAGGGTATCCGCCTGACCGGGCGTGAAACCGGCCAGCGCCTGTACTATCTGCATCACCTGTTCCTGATAGAGCATTATCCCGTACGTCTCTTTCAGTATGGGTTCCATTGCGGGATGCTCGTACTCAAAGGTGGACTGGCCCATTTTTCTGGACACGAAATCGGGTATAAACTCCATTGGCCCGGGGCGGTAAATTGCTATCAGTGCTATTATGTGTTCAATGGTTTCCACTCCGAACTGCCTGCACAGGTTCTGCATGCCGTCAGACTCCAGCTGGAACACAGCCACGGTGTCGCCTCTGTTCAATAGATTGAAAGTAGGCTGATCATCGAGTGGCAGATTGTCGATTATTATTTCCTGTCCCCTGAATTTTTTGATATTATCTATAGCGTCCTGAATGATAGTGAGGGTTTTAAGGCCGAGGAAGTCCATTTTCAGAAGCCCGAGGTTTTCGCATGGTTTGGCGCTGTACTGGGTGATTATTTCGCCGGCAGAACCTTTTGCGAGGGGAACCAGCCCGTTAAGCTTTTGGTCACCTATTATAACCCCCGCCGCATGGATTGTCATATTGCGGTTGAGCCCTTCCAGAGCTTCGGCATAGTCAAAAATTTCTTTTACCCATGCTTCCTTATTTATCAGTTCTCTCATTTCACTGGACGCTTCTATCGCCTTTTTCAGCGTCATCTTAGGGTCATTGGGAATAAGTTTCGTTATGAGGTCGCTTTCCGCGATGCTGTGTCCCGTGACTCTGGCAATGTCCTTTATGACGGCCTTTGCCTTGAGTGTTCCGTAAGTGCCTATCTGGGCTACATTTTCCGCGCCGTATTTTTTCCTTACATATTCGATGACTTCAGTTCTGCGGCGTTCACAGAAGTCTATATCAAAGTCGGGCGGGCTTATACGTTCAGGATTCAGAAATCTTTCAAAAAGCAGTTTGTAGCGCAACGGGTCAACGTCGGTAATGCGCGTAAGATAAGCCACTATGCTGCCTGCGCCGCTTCCGCGTCCGGGGCCGACGGGAATGCCGCTCTGTTTGGCGTAGCGGAGAAAGTCCCACACAACGAGGAAATAACTGGTGTAATGCGAATTATCAATGATATTCAGCTCATAATCCATGCGTTCAAGTGTTTTTTTCTTTTCCGCGTCCAAGCCAGCGTCAAGAGGCTCGAAGCCGTAGCGTTCCCTTATTCCCTGAAGGCATATATCGCGCAGGTATTTCTTCCGGTCGGTGTTTCCTTCTATCTGATATACGGGATAGTGGTTTGCGGCGGGGGCGAAGGTAAAAACAACATTACATTTTTCAGCCACTTCCAGAGTGTTTTTCACTGCTTCCGGGACTTCCTTGAAAAGCTCTCTCATTTCGACGCCGTTCTTGAAATAGAACTGGTCGCTGGAAAACTTGAAATGCTTAGGGTCGTTTATTGTTGAACGGGTCTGAATGCAGAGCATCAGTTCATGGGCTTTAGCGTGTTCTTCTTTCAGGTAATGCACATCATTTGTAGCGACAAGAGGCACATCGAATTCTTTTGAAAGGAGTATGAGTTCCCTGTTGATTTTTTTTTGCTCTTCAAGCCCGTGGTCCATTATTTCCAGATAGAAATTTTCCTTTCCCATCATGTCGAGGTATTCGCGGAGTATCCTTTTTGCGTCCTTTATTTTTCCGTCGAGTATTGCGGATGGGATTTCACCTTTGATGCAGGCGCTGAGCGCGATGAGGCCGTCGTGGTGTTTTGCGAGGATTTCCCTGTCAATCCTGGGCTTGTAATACATGCCGTTGAGGTTTGCCTCTGCAATGAGTTTGCAGAGATTTTTATATCCTGCCTCGTTTTTTGCCAGCAGTACGACATGGAAGCCTCTTATGTTCGGATTGTTCGGGTCCCTGTCAAAGCGCGTTGTTGGTGAAATATATGCTTCGCAGCCGATGATCGGTTTTATTTTCGCGGCATTCATCTGCTGGTAGAAGTCTATGAGTCCGCCCATGAAGCCGTGATCTGTCATGGCGACAGCCCTCATCTTATAAGCTTCCGCCATTTTTACTATGCCTGAAACAGAACATGCCCCGTCCAGCAGGCTGTAATCGCTGTGCAGGTGCAGGTGCACAAATTCAGAAGGCATTTTGTCCTCCTGAAGATACAAGTTGAATTCCCCCTATATACATTCGCAATCTCCGGGTTTTCAGTGATTTTTTCTCCGTTCAATACAAAACAGCAATGTCAAAAAGAGTTCACCAAGTATTCACTTGTTTACTGGAATATTCAAACCCCGAAGCCTCTTTTTTGAATAAAAATTTTCAAAAACTTGATCCCCAATATTAATCCAAATGCATATTTGCCCCAGCTGCTTTTTTTCCGGTTGAGTCTGAATTAAAAAAATGATTATTGTCTTGGATGATATTTATCATCTGCCTGACCTTACCATTAAGCTTTTTTTTTGATTTTTTCCCCAGACCTCTTGACTTTTATCTTTTTCTGTGAGATAATATCATACAATCGATTGTATAAAGTGTTCTGTTCTCTGAAAACCAAAAGTAGAGGAATGAAAAAATGGGGAAAGCAATAAATTTTCTGCTGCTGACGTTTCTAATCTCTTTTAATCAAAGCCCGGTCAATGCGCAAAATGCTGATTCTGCTGTTCTTGCCGGAAGTTCAGTTCCTCCTTTAAAACAGGCACTCGTGGCGGATTTTGAGGCGGATACTCAATTCAAGGCTTTTCCTCTTGGAAAGGCTTCGGCGAAAATAGTGTCAACAACAGCGTCGAGCGGGAGCAAAAGTATAAGGTTTGAATTTGACGCTGACGGAAAAACTTCGGCTTCCCTGGTTTTGCCCTTCACTGGAAATATGTCGGAGTATGACAGCATTGCCTTCAATTACTATTGTGAAAATGACAATGGTACCATGTGTACTGTAACCGTACATGGAAAAGATAGCAAAGAGGCTTCAGACCATTTGGCGAAACTGAGAATAGCCGATGCCAGGGACGGCTGGATGCCGGCGCGCTTTGCAAGAGGCAAGACATTGAGATTTCGTGGCAAGGCCAACGTAAAAGACGATTGGTCTGATATAACCGGCGTATCTTTCAGCTTTAATAAAGAGATGAAAGGAAAACTCGTTTTCTATATTGATAATGTCCGCTTCGAAAAAACAAGTGCGGCTTCTGCGAGGAACCTGCTTTACAACAGCAGTTATGAAATTACGAGTACGATAGATGTTCCCGATGGCTGGAGGCGCGATTTTGACCGGCCGCCTTTCGGAAAGGATATATGGGGCATTGACGAAAGTAACGCATGGCATGGGAAAAAAAGCCTCAGGATAGGTCTTAACGGCAAGGAAGCGCATTGCTGGACTAGAAATTTAAGGCTTGTCAAAGACCATGAATACACTTTCTCGATATATATGAAGAGCGATAAGCCCGGAACTAAAGCGGACATTATAATCAGCGCATTTCCGAAACCCGGGCACTCCGAAGTAATAGTGGACAAGGAATGGAAGCGTTATACGATAAGCGGAAAAGTTCAGGCCCAAAGGACTTCAATAATTGTCAAGCTTCTTTCAGATTCTGTCTTATGGTTGGATGCCGCCCAGTTCGAAGAAGGCTGCATTGCGAACGCCTATAATTGCCCGGATGCTCTTAAGGACAATGTGGGAAAAAAGACGGCGGAGAAAATTTCAAAAGCGTCCTTTGTAAAAAAATCAGTGATAAAACCCGCTGGGAAATCACCTGTTCTTGATGGGCTCCTGGATGAAAAATGCTGGGCAGACGCGGTCGAAATGAAAGATTTTGTGAAAGTTGATGTGAACGAGTCCTTTCCCGAGAAGACCGTTGCGAAAATGACTTATGATACTGAAGCCATATACATTGCCGTTAAAGCTGAATGCAAAGATACCGAAGCTTTAAAGGAAAATATAGGAAAGGTAAAAAATCCCTGGGCTTCCGACAATGTGGAAATATTTATGGATTTCAACAATGAAGGCAACTCATATTACCACTTTGTGAGCAACGCCGCCGGTCACAAATATGGCGCGCGTTATAATTATATTGCCTCTTCGAAGACCAAAAAAGGCATTCTCTGGTACGGGGACTGGCAGAGCGCGGGAAGAGTAAACAGGGATAACTGGACGCTCGAAGTCAGAATACCCTACACATATCTGGACTTGAACAGCACCTTCAATCCAGACCGTAAAATCGCAGTGAATATATGCAGGACCATCCCCGATGAAAAAGGCGGCAAACCATCATGCAGTTCATGGTCTTTCTCGGACAACGGCTTCCATAAGTTGCCGAACTTCGGCGAAATAGAGGGCTTCGATTTCTCCCTCCTCTCTCCTTATAAGATAAATGTCTCGGACATCGGATGGGATAATGACAAGGCGGAAGCGGAGTTGAAAAATCTCAGCGGAAAAGATGTGGAATTGAACGTAAAATTTTTCACTGAAACTGCGAAAGATAAACTGGAAACTGAAATTGTAAAGATAAAAATACCTGAAAAAGGAAACGTCAAAGCCTCCGCCCCGATGAAACTTGATAAAGACGGCTTTTACAAAATTTCACTCAAAGGCGAGGATGCCTCAGGAAAAACCAGAGTAATATCGCAACCCGTTGATATAAAAATAACGGGAGCGAATAAAATAAAATTTTCCGGTACAGAATTTGATTTTTACACCCGTGAAACTACAGCTCGTGCGCGTCTTATAATTGAAATGAAGGAAAAAGAGCTTCAGGGGCTTCTTGCCAGAATTACTCTCAGCGATCTATCGGGCAGTGACGTTTTCAATAAAGATTTCAAAGTCTCAAACGGTGTGAACGACTATGAGCTCGACATCTCCGGGCTTAAGGAAGGATTCTTCACTGTAAAATTTTCTCTGCATGACAGTAATGGAAAAGAAATAAGCTCAGGGGCTTCGTCGTTCAGAAAACTTAAACCCGCCGGAAGGGAAGTGCGCATAAACAGATGGGGGCGCTTTCTCATTGTCGATGGAAAACCTTTTATGAGTTATGGTTTTTTTGATAACAGCATAGCAAAAAAAGCATCATTGGACATCTGGCGTTCTGTCCTTCAGGATATGGCAAAGGCCAACTGCAATACAGTCCTCGGTTATGCCGGCTTAAGAACGGATTTGAATAATGCGCTGAAGGAATATCTTGACGAAGCGGATAAGCAGGGAATCAAAGTATGGGTGCATCTGGAAGGAATGCTGACATACTTCCTCCCGAAAGCACAGGGTGTGAACGATAGATTTAAAAATGCCGACGACGCGGAGAAGGCTATGAGGGAAATAGTAGCTAAATACAAAGACCACCCCGCGCTTCTCGGCTGGTGCACGTATGACGAACCCGGCAACAGGCCGAATGTCTTTACATCTGAGGTCGTATATAACAGTTATAAGCTTGTGAAGGAACTCGACCCTTACCATCCCTGCATACTCAGCCATGTAACGCATATGAGAGAGTCCGATATCTATGGAAAAGCCACGGACATGGCCCTTATCCCTTATATAGCCAGGGGCGGGCGTTATGATCATCTCTTTAATGAATTATGGGAATTTGGCCTTCCGCTTATGGTGAATCCTCCATGTTACGGAGCCGCAAGCAGCAGGGACAGGGAACCGACCGCCGGGGAACAGAGGATCGCTGTTTACAAGGCTGTGATAATGGGCGCGCGCGGGATTTGTTTCTACACCTACAGATGCGCTTCCGAACGGACATGGAGTGAGATGGCGAAAATGGGGGCAGAGCTTAAAAGTTTTACGGAAATACTCTGTGATACGTCCATGCCCCTGAAACTCAGGATAATAGCGCAGAATGATGATGTTCTCGCACTTGTCAAAAAACACGGAGGCGAAAATTATCTTTTCATCGTGAATACCGCTCCCGAAAAAGTGGACGCAGGGTTTTCGTGCCAGGATATCGGGAAGATAAAAAATATTAAAAGACTTTGCGGAAGCGGCGGCGCGTCTTATGAGAAGGAAACGGGAAAATTGAAAATATCGCTTGATAAACAGTCTTCGGCGGTATATGAAATAGAAAATTATTAACGGGAACGCAAGGCGGGACGCATGAAAGAATTCAGAGGCATACTGGACTTCACTCTTATTGAGCGTGTGTCCAGAAAAGGCAGAGGGAACTAGACGAATGAAAAGTTTCGTCCATACCAATTATCCAATTCAGGTATGTAGCCTGACCACCGGCAACAGTGGCTCATGGTTGTCTGTTTGCCGAAGCGTGGTGACAAAACCGCGAGATGGGAAATCCCGCAAAGGAGGACTCATAGGCAGTAGAGCGGTGAGGGGCAAACCAACAGGTTGCAGGAAAACGAACGACTGGAGGCATCATAAAGGTAACCCATCAGGAATTACTGTCAGAGATGGGATTGGGCGGAGTCGAGTGCGCGTTCGATGCACGAAGACCGAAGTCTACAAGGAAGAAAATGGATACGAGCACCTGTGGAAGCCCCGGTGTAAAAGGCGGCGACATGTTGGGAACGCGAGCTGATGCAACTGGAGAGAGCCCATGCGATTACCGTGAAAGCGGTATAAGCCATGCTGATGGATTCATCTGCGGCCCAAGCTTATTCCGGGGAGGCCATATATATACAGCGAGGAGCGAGGCGCATAGGCAACAGCGTGAATGTCCTGTACGCGGATTTGCATGCCGGGGCAAAAAAATATGTGAATATTCCAGCGAACGACAGAGATGTTTTCTGGAGGGAGGGAGATTATTGAAGGAGAATTATAATGAGGGTTAGATTTTTAGTACATTGCAACCCTGAAAAAGTTAGTCGATAAATTTTTCTGAAATAACACCAAACACCAACGGTAGAAAAAACGGTGGATTGTGATTTGATGAAGTCAACAGAATGGGAAATTATAGTTTAAAAAAACAAGGAAACTTTAGGAGTTAAAATGAACAGAAAAATAAATGTTGCATTTGTCGGAGTAGGAGAATTCATAACCGGAAATCATCTTCCCAATATAAAAGAGACACCTGAAAAGTTTAACGTCAGGTGGCTTTGCGACCTTAACAAGGAAACGCTCTTAGATAGGATAGGAAAATACGCTCCCCAATACAGTACGAATAATATCAATGATGTTACCGCCGATCCGGAAGTTGATCTTATAATAATCGGTACCCGCCAGTATCTGCGCTTGGAGCTGATAAGGAAATGTGCGGAAGCCGGAAAAAACATTTTTGTCGAAAAACCAATGTCCCTTTCCACAAGCGAAAGTATTGAAATAATCAAAACTGTCAGGAAATCGGGCGTGCGGCTTCAGGTCGGTTACAATAGACGTTTTGCTCCTGCCGTTGTAAAAGCAAAGAAACTCTTGGATAAAATCAGAAAGGAAAGCAGTCACCCGGCCATGATTAATTATAGGGCTGTGGATGAATCATATCTATGGCCTGACTGGGCTTTCAGCGAAAGTCACGGCGGAAAAGTATTCCACGAAGGTTGTCACTTTTATGACTTGGCATGTTTTTTAATGAATAGTTTTCCGGTTTCAATTTATGTAGCAGGCGAAATAAAAGACAACCAGATAAGTACCCTGAAATTTTCAGATGGTTCGATATTTTCAATAATCAATTCAGGAGAAGGGTGTGCGTCATATCCCAAAGAGAGAATGGAAGTTTTTTGCGGTTGGAATACGATAATAATGGAAAACTTTATAGAACTGCTTCATATAAAACAAGACGGATGTAGTAAAGATGTTTTTCCCTTGTTCAGGGAGAAAGGCAAAAGGACGGACAAAATCATAACGCCATCTACTTTTAATCGCTTGGCTCTAAAATGGAGAAAAAATATAAGTGACGAGGAATTCAGGCGCAGATATTACTATGGTTCTCTTCCAATGGTCAACAAAGGGCATCTTGCGCAGTTTGAATTTATTGCTGAGGCCCTTGAAAACAACAAACCATTTACCTGTAATGAAATTGACGGTGCAAACGCGACGTATTTATGTGAGAAAGGCATAGAATCAATTAGGACGGGGAAAGCAATTGGGCTGAATCGGGATTTTCTTAAAAAGATTTCATAAACGAATTAACAATATTTTAATTGCGAGGGAATGATAAATGAGTAAGAAAGTTAATATTGGCTTTGTGAGAATAGATTCCCTAAATACTAGAATAGACATCAAAAGTCCACGCACTTTTCACAATCCACTGCTTTATACCAATGCCATATCTGATATTGACGGGGCTACTACTCGTGAAATACGGGAAACTTTATGGAGGAAGCTTTTTACGTGTCCAGAGAAGGCACAGGGAGCTAGACGAATGGAAAGTTTCGTCCATACCAATTATCCAATTCAGGTATGTAGCTTGACCACCAGCGATAGAGGCTCATGGCTGTCTGATTGCCGACGCGTGGTGACAAAGTCGCGGGACGGGAAATCCTATAAAGATGGAAAAGAAGGAATTTGAAAAATGAACAACTATCCGTACAAACATAAGCGAATGACATATGATGAAAGACAGGGGGAAAGCCGCGTGAGGGAAAACTTCATGCACGGTTTGGTCGATGAGGTGAGTCCGGTGAGTCGCAAAGTATTGCGGCGCAGAGGGTTTACTTTAATCGAGCTCCTGATTGTGATAGCGGTAATAGCGATATTGGCAGGTCTGCTTCTGCCTTCTCTCAGGATGGCAAAGGAGACCGCTAAAAGAATTAAATGCGTAGGCAATCTGAAACAGGTGAATTCCCTCTTGTATTCATATACAGGGGATTATGACGGCTGGATACCTGCGTCATATCTTAATACCCCTTCGGTCACTTACTGGTACGACCGCCTTGCCGATTACAATGATTCTTTCAAAACTAAAAAAGGCCGCACCGGGATTTACAGTTGCCCGGTATTTCCCAAATGGTGGACTCTCAGCAGTACCCACGGCAATTATGCGATGAATGAAATTTTCAATGTAATTTACTATAGTTTTGTAAAGGTTGAAAAAGTGCAGAAGCCGTCATCGTTGGCGATTTTTCTGGACAGCTTTGAAGTGAGCAATAACAATCAGTCGAGAAGTGAATTCGGGATATCGCGTTTCAAGGCGGCCACCGATTTCGGGACATATCCGTATTTTTACCACCTTAATACTACAAATGTTATTTTTTTCGGCGGCAACTGCGGCTCTTATAGAATGACTGAAGCCCAGAACCTGAACAGCCAAATAAACAACGAACTCTGGAAATATCCGTATAAGTAAAAGGATTCATTCATGGCATACACTATAAAAGATGTGGCGAGGCTCGCGAAAGTGGACCCTTCCACCGTGTCAAGGATACTCAGCAATGCGGCGGGTTTCACTTATCCTGAAAAAACCAGGAGTAAAGTATTTGCCGCCGCCGCCAGCATCGACTACAGGCCAAGCGAAATGGCGACAATCCTCAGGACTAAAAAAAGCAGGATGATAGGAATAGCCGTACAGCCCAATCCGTCCTATGCCGGTTACAGAATGATATCAATGATATTTGACAGCATATCTGAACTCGGTTATACTCCGGTCATCACAGGGTATAAGAAAGAGGAAGACGGTACATTCACAATGTCCAACGAACTTGGAAGCTTCTGCGGCATTGTATGTCTTTATCAGAATCTTGAAGAGAAGACTGTGGCGTTATGCAAAAAGCAAAACCTGCAGATGCCGATAGTGTTGCTGGCACGGAGCATTACCTCTTCTCCGCTGGTCTGGTCCGTTGTTTCAAATACGGAGAAGAGCATCCTTGACGCTGTGCGATACCTTTTTGATGCCGGACACAGGGAGGTAGCCTTGATTTGCTTTGAAGCGGAAAAAGAAGACCCGAAGATAAACGCATATGCCAAAGCAGTAAAAAAATTAGGGCTCGTTAAAAATCTCATATTCATACAGCCTGTTCCAGAAGAAGATATATATAATGCCGGACAAAATGCGGCAAAATTGCTTATGAAAAAGAAAAATATTACCGCGGCTTTATGCGCGAGTGATGAAATAGCGATGGGTTTTATATACGGTCTTTCCTCACTTGGCAAGCGGGTGCCTGAAGATTTTTCTGTCATAGGTTTTGACGATTTGCCTTTTGCCAGATATGCCTTTAACGGAATGAGTACTATAAAACAATACTTTGACAAGAAAGCCAAAGTCGCGGCTGAACTTGTAATTTCTCTGGTGGAAACCGGAAAAAAGCACTCTAAAGACAATCATGAAATAAGTCTTGACTGCGAACTCGTTCTGAGAAATACCACAGCGCCTTCTCCCTTATCCTTGCATAAAAAATAATTGAATTGTATAGGAAATTGTTATCAGAGAAACGGATTTGACGAAGCAAATCCCTCCACGGGATAGATATATTAACGTATAATCGTAGGAGGGTTGCGCGTTGTCGCAACCGTCTTAAAGTCCCGGCACAGCCGGTTAAGTTCACTGACACTTTTTCTGTTTCGTTATTGGGAGATTAGCCGATTAATTGATTCGGGTCGAATGTCTTCGATATACGCAAAAAAAAGTCGCATAAATCGTTTCCGCAGTGTTTTTTTGCCGTTTCCTGATTAAATTAGCAGGTAGGATACCTGCACTTCGTGAAAAAACTCTGTTTTTTCCGTACTGCCGCTCATTTCATTGCGGCAGAAAACAGGAAAAGAAATGACAGTTTTCTGTAATGTTAAACTGGAAAATTAATTACGTCTTGAATTTAAAAAGGAATATTTATGAGATACAGAATAGAGATTTCAGGTTTGCCCAAGTGGCGCGACGCGAAAGGTGAAAGCGTAAAAAAACAGATTGCCGACTTCCTTGATATGAATGTTGACAAAGTAAGGACCCGGAGCGTTTATACAGTTTCAGCCGATATCACGCCGGACGATGCGGAAATAGTTGCCATGGAGCTTGCCAATCCAGTACTTCAGCAGGGTCTCGTAGGCCAGAGCGTACCGGCGGAAGGTTTTTGCGACTGGCTTATTTCCGTAGGCTTTAAGCCCGGTGTTACTGACAACGTCGGGCGTTCCGCTCATGAAGCCGTCGGGGATATCGCGGGAAGAAAGCTCAAGGACGAGGAGATGATTTTCAGTTCCATAGAGTATATGCTTTATGACGGAAAACTTTCCAGGGACGGCGCGGAAGCCATCGCAAAAAAACTTCTTGCCAATGAACTCATCGAAACAATCGCCGTGTTTTCAAAAGATGAATTGGCCCAATCTCCGATACCTCTCAATCTGCCTTTTGTCAGCGGTGCCGCCGGGGGAAATGTAAATACATATAATCTTGAAGTCAGTGATGATGCATTGATGGAAATAAGCAGAAAAGGCATTCTCGCTCTCAGCCTTGAGGAAATGAAGTCCATTCAGGCATATTTCAAAAACGCGAAGGGAAGGGAAGAATCCGGACTCGCAAATTGTCCTACGGATGTGGAGCTTGAAGTTCTCGCGCAGACATGGTCGGAACATTGCAAACACAAGATTTTTGATGCCGAAATCGAATACGAGGACGAAAAAGGAAATAAACAGAAAATAGTTTCATGTTTCAAATACTTCATAAAGAGAAGCACGGAAGAAATCGGAAAAGAAGTCGACTGGCTGGTTTCGGTGTTTCATGATAATGCCGGAGTGATAGCTTTCAATGACAAAATCGATCTCGTTTATAAAGTAGAGACACACAACAGTCCCTCCGCGCTTGATCCTTACGGCGGCGCGATGACTGGTATTGTAGGCGTGAACCGCGACCCGATGGGAACAGGGCAGGGGGCTGAACTCCTTATCAATGTATGGGGCTACTGTCTCGGTTCGCCGTTTACTCCGTCCGAAGATGTGCCGGAAGGTCTTTTTCCGCCGCGCAGACTGCGCGACGGCATTCACAAGGGTGTTATAGACGGCGGCAATCAGAGCGGCATTCCCTACGGTCTCGGCTGGGAATATTTTGAGGAACGTTATCTCGGAAAGCCTCTGGTTTACTGCGGTACGGTCGGGACTCTTCCGAAGAAAATCGGGAATGTAAAAGGTTTTGAAAAAAGCATAAAGCCCGGAGACCTTATCGTCATGGCCGGAGGACGCATTGGCAAGGATGGCATACACGGCGCCACTTTTTCAAGTGAGGAACTCCACAAGGACAGTCCAGTACAGGCTGTTCAGATAGGCGATCCGATAACTCAGAAAAAGATGAGCGATTTCATATATGAGGCCAGAGACAAGGGCCTTTACAGATTTGTCACCGACAACGGCGCCGGCGGCCTTTCCTCAAGCATCGGCGAAATGTCAGGCATCTGCGGCGGATGCAGGATGGATTTGAAAAAAGCCCCTCTGAAATATGCCGGACTTGAACCCTGGGAAATTCTTGTTTCGGAAGCTCAGGAAAGAATGAGCTTTGCCGTTCCGCCCGGAAATATAGAAGCGTTTAAAAAACTCGCATCTGAACGTGACGTCGAAGTTACCGTAATGGGCGAGTTTACCGATAACGGCAAATTTCACATGATGTATGGAGATCGCACTGTGGCGTATCTTGATATTTCATTCATGCATGACGGGCTTCCCAGAATGAAACTCAAGGCAAAATGGCAGCCGCCTGTGCATGACGAGCCGGATTTTTCAGGACGCGACCTGAAGAACGATATCCTCGAAATGCTTGCCCGTACCAATATATGTTCAAACGAATATAAAGCCCGCCAATATGACCATGAGGTCAAAGGACTGAGCGTCATAAAACCATTTGTCGGCAAGGGGCGTGATATCGCGGGAGACGCTACCGTAACCATGTGCGATTCTCTCAGTACGGAAGGCGTAATCCTTGCCGCCGCCATCCTGCCCAGATACAGCGATATCGATACTTATCACATGATGGCCTCAATAATAGATCTCGCTCTCAGAAGAGTCATTGCCGTGGGTGGAAAAACTGAACCTGTCGCGGGCCTTGACAACTTCTGCTGGCCTGATCCCGTAGCTTCTCCTAAAAACCCGGACGGGGAATATAAACTCGCCCAGCTGGTCCGTGCGAACCAGGCGCTTTATGATTATACAAAAGCCTTCAGGGTTCCCTGCGTCTCCGGCAAAGACAGCATGAAGAACGACAGTACCCGCGGAGGACGCAAAATCTCTATTCCGCCGACTGTTCTTTTCAGTGTTATTTCCCGCATGGATGATATAAGCAAGGCCGTTACTCTTGACGCTAAAGCCCCCGGCGATATCGTTTATGTGATAGGTGATACAAAATCCGAATTGGGCGGCAGTGAATACTTCTACATGCTCGGCAAAACAGGCAATAATGTGCCGCGCGTTGATGCCGGATACGCGCTTAAAACATATAATGCCGTCTCTTCTTTGACTGATAAGAGACTTGTTAAATCCCTGCATACTCCGGCCCTTGGCGGCCTTGCGCTGGCCTTTGCCAGAGTCGCGATGGCAGGACGCCTCGGCATGGAAATAAATCTCGATCAAATACCGCTTGCTTCGGAAATGTCAGCTCATGAGATTCTTTTCTCCGAGACAAACAGCCGCTTTGTCATGACTGTTTCGCCGGAAAACGAAAAAGCTGTGGAAAATATTCTTTCGGGAATTTCTTTCGCCAAAGTCGGTTTTGTTACAGATGGCAGTCAGCTTAATGTAAAGAGCGCAAAATACAAGGATGCCTCTTTTGCGTTGAAGCTGGATGATATGCTTCTGAAATACAAGAGCACGCTGGATATGATATAATCAGCTTCTCTTTTTGCCGCGGAATGTTATGGACAGCGCCAGAAGCATCACAAGAGCGGTGCAGAGAGAGTATTGGAATAATGCGGCTTCAGGCGGACTGTAGGTGAAGAGTAGTTTTCCGTCTGTTTCCGGGCAGTTTACCGACATGAATATTTTGTCAAAAGGGATTATTTCCCTTTTCTTTCCTTTAGAGTCAGTGCAAGACCAGCCTTTATCAAACCTGTCGCGAAGCACGAGAAGGGCAGGGCCTTTCACTCTGACGGCAATCCGGCCCGGCAAGTCATCTGTAATAACAGCCGCAAGATTATAATCATATTTTCCTCCGGGGGATAATGCTTCCGCTCTCCGGTGAGCGTTTGTATTTTCCAGTATGGAAATGAATTTTCCTTCTTTCCCCGAAGGGAGGGTTACGGATATTCTGTTGGCGGCCGGTAATTTTCCGGGCTTTCCAGCCGCTGATATATACCTGGCTGAAACAGCATCGGCGACAGCCGAGGGATTATTGCGGGAAAAATCAAGGAAATCAATATAGCTTTTGGCACATAAAGGAGAAAAGCCGAGCATTGAACGGAGGTGAAAAAGAACAGGGGCATTATATTTCAGGCTGGATACAAACGCGAACTGTTTCGCGATGTAAGGATCTTCGGCAAAAATCCGCATTGTTTTCTCGTCAGCTTCAGGAACGAGAAGAGGCTTTGTCATTACCTCGCAGGGCATGATTCGCCAATTGCTCCGGTCAAATTTTCCAAGGCAGTTTACCCAGGATATGGTATCCTTGAAACATTGCTCCGGTACCGTCCATATTACAAACAGAGAATAAGTGAGCGCCTGAAAATAAAGCATTCCCGCTATTGCCATTCCTGAAACCTTTCCGCGTCTGCACCAAAAGAACGTTACAGCGGCAATCGCGCACGGAAACAGCAATGCGATTATCCGCCATCTGAGTATTGCGCCAGTTTCCCCGGAAAACAGAAAATATGCCGCCCCCGGAAGTGTTCCGGCAAGAAATATTAAACAAGATATTCTGAAGAATTTCCATGCCTTTTTAGCTCCCCTCAATATTGCCTGCAAACCGGCGCAGGATGCGATTAAAAGGAAAAAGTTAAACCAGAAAATAAATTTTTCGGGATGTCTGAACATATTGAATCCCGGCAGGATATCGCGCGTAAAATAAAAGAGGGGCGTATATTTTCCCAACGCCATAAGCAGGGAAAATGTAATTGCTGAAAATATGAAATAATACCGCCAGCCGCGTTTTATTGAAAATATGGCGGAGCATAGAAAAAGCAACATGGGCGTTCCGATAAAAACAGCATCCGCCCACGGTGAAAACGCGATGTTCTGCCATTTCAGATGTTCGGGGACGTAATAGAGAAGTGATGACATGAGACCATTTCCCTGCCTTGTCCCGAAGAAGAAAGGCGCAATGTATTCAATTAATCTCAGAGGCGGAAAACTCCAGAGAGATGCCTCATCATAAGGAACGCCTCCTGCTCTTGAGGAAAGACATGAAGCCTTATATGCGGCCACAAGCTGCGGAAGCGCCATAATAACGGCAAATGCAATCAGCAAAAGGAAAAGCCATCCGGCCTTCGGGATAACGGAAAAACCTCTTTCCTTTATGCTTTTCGGCAAGGCAAAAAGAACTGCGGCAAAAGCAAAACAAATAGCGAAATAAGACTCATAAAAGTTTCCGCATAAGAAAAGAAGCGCTAGAGCGAACGCAGAGAGAATAATATATCTGATGCGGAAGCGGGTTTCTTTTGAGCGGTAAAGTTTAAGGAGAAAGAGAAAAAAAAGCGGTATCAGCCATGCACAGCGGTAAAAACCGTTTCCGTTCATACTCCATAAATATCCCCCGCAACTGTAGGCCAGGGCGCCGCATAATGAAACGCTCATGTAATAAGCGAAACCTTTTCTCAATAATATATACATCGCAAATGCCGCCAGCAGGTAATGAACGAAAACAAAAAGACTGTAACCGAAAAGATTCTCGCCGAAGAGAAGGAAAATGTTCAGAGGATAGAGAATAGCGCTGTCGATGTTCGGAAGCATCGGTTCGCCGCAAAGGATATAGGGATTAATCCAGGGAAATGTGCCGTCAAGGAAACATTCTCTTATGAGAAATTTTTCCGGCATCTGATAGGAGAGTGAGTCAGAAGAAAAAAGTATTTCTCCCGAGAGTATTCTCCCGTAGAAGATGAAAACGGCGGCGCTGAGAATTGCCCAGGGGAGCAAACGCCTGAACGCGCCGGGCATTGAAAATTTCCCAGTCATAAATCCAGCCTTTCATTTTTGACAGGCATAATATATGCCCGCGAGAAAAATTTGAAAGGCCTTTATCTTTAATGTCTCTCTTCCTGGCGGGTAGCGATTTTTCTGTCTATCAGCACTTTTTGTTTCAGGAGCTGTTTCTGAAGTTCGCCGATTTCAAGTTCAGAGAAGGATGACAATTTTTTCCGGCAGAGCATAGCGGCGGCAGTCCCGGCGGCTTCGCCGGTAACGGCGCAAGTCGGTATTGCTCTGGTTATGTCCCATGCTGAATTTGCGGAGATACAGCGTCCGGCGCTGATAAGGTTTCCTGTGCGGATGCAGGTCAGGGAACTTAAAGGAATGAAGAGGACAGGGCCTTTTTTTCTCCAGTCGCCTGTCATTCCGACACAATCGTCGAAATATTTATGGTCATGCTTTTCTTCAATTTCAATTTTTCCCTTCAGGCGTCTGCTCATTCTGAATGCCGGTACGCTCGTCATAAAAAGCGGCCTGATATCGCGTTTTTCTTTTCTCATATCGTTGAGAGTTTTCAATAAGAGTTTGCGTGTCTCGACAGTGAAGTTTGTCACATCATCGGCATCGTCACCTTTGAAGCTCATTTTACCGTCAGGCTTTTTTCTGTAGGGATCATAAGGCCTTGTAAAACTGTAACGCTTTACTTCACCGCCCTCATAATAATAAAACCATCCGGCCCTTACGTTTGTATCCGAGGAAACGGTTTTCTCTCCGGCCATGAAACAAACGTCGGCGTCACCGGAGGCATCAACTACGCTTTTGCAGAGAATGGCGCTGCGTCCGCTTTTGTTCTCGACTGTTATGCCTTTGATCCTGTTTTTTTCGAGGATGACATCGCAAAAACGCGTGTCATAATAGAGTTTTATTTTGTTTTTGACGATTAACTGTTCAAGTTCAAGCATGAATGACATGGGATTGAATTCAACCCTGTAACGGTTTGCCGAGCGTTCTTCCGTAGTTCCTTTTTTATCTGTCCAGCACTCTGGAATTTTTTTGAAACCGTCTTTTACGGAAACTTTTATGAGTTCTTCACATATTCCTTTGATTACCTGATTTCCCATTCCGTCGCAAAGGGGAAGGTATATGACGACATTTCCCAGCGTCGCCAGTCCGCCTAGCCCGTTTTCCTTTTCAATCAGGCAGACACTGGCGGAGTTTCTTGATGCCGCCAGCGCGGCAGAGACTCCGGCTATGCCGCCGCCGACAACGACTACATCATAAATTCCTGAAACCGGAATTTTTTTAGAGGGTTCAATCAGAGTCTTTTTCATCTCCATGCCTTTCTTATTTTTTTAGTAAAATATTGAATTTTCCCGCGGATGCAAAAATGTCTCTCAGCACTTTTGCCGGAGTTTTTCCGTGTTCCGCGTTTTTAATGTGCAGAGTTATGGCCCCCTGCAGCTCGCCCCAAGCTTTCCATACTGGTATTCCAAGCTTCAGGTCTGAGGCCGGGGTCAGTTCCTTTGTCTGTGAATATCCGTTTTTCCGGGCCTCTTCTGCGCATTTCTGGAATTTCCTCATGCTGCCCCATGCGTTCAAGCCTGTGTATTCAAAAGGGTTTTTCATGAGAATTCCACTCAGTTTTTCTTCAGGCGCGAAGGCGTGAAAAATCACTCCGGCCACTGTCAGATACGGATTTAAAGTGGAAGCTTCAAGATGGGTTATTTTTCCGGGTGACGCGGCCGCAAAATGAAATCTTCCCATAATATCGGCATCACCGAGCTCAGAGTAATATATGGAGGAATCCGGATACTTCAGATGAAGTTCCGTCAGATATTTTTCCAGTGATTTGAGAGTTTTGCCTCCGCTATGTTTTGATGCCAGGTCAGCAAAAAGATTTCCTGTCATATATTTATTGTCTGCTGTTTTTGAAAGCAACCCCTCGCTGACGAGAGTATCAGCCAGATTATATACGGTATTGCGCTGAAGCATGCACTTCCGTGAAAGATCACAGAGGCGTATTCCGTCTTCGCTTTCCGCCGCGAATCTCAATATTTGAGCTGCCCTTTGTACTGCCTGTATCATTTTGCTTTCCCTTTTCATTGTCCAATATTATAGAACAAAATGTTCTTTAATATAGTTATTGTATACGATTTTTAATGTTTTGTCAATAGGGATGGAACAAGAAAGCGGGAAAAGTCAATATAAATTGTAACGTATTTTTTTTAGCTGTTTTTGCGAAAGAAGATTTGCGTATCATAAGAAAACTGCTTAGTTTAATTCAGGAAACATTGGTCAGCGTATGAATGCTCTTGATAAATTAAAAGTTCTTTCTGAAGATTCCCAGTATGACCTGGCTTGTGCCTGCGGGACTAATAAGCTCGACAGGCGGAAACGCGGGCTTGACGGGAAATGGCTTTACCCTGTAAGTTTGCCCCAGGGAGGCTATTCCATATTGCTGAAAACCCTGCTTTCAAACTCTTGTACCAATGACTGTAAATACTGTCCTTTGCGTGTTTCGAGCAATGTCAGAAGGTGCATGTTAAGGGCAGACGAAGCGGCGGCACTTTTCATGAACTACCTGAAGAGCAGAGAAGTTTTCGGACTTTTTCTGAGTTCAGGGGTGGTCAATACCCCCGATTATACGATGGAACGTCTTAATGCTGTCGCATCCATACTGCGCTATAAATACAAGTTCAAAGGATATATTCACCTGAAAGTAATACCGGGTGCGTCTGACGCGGCCATTGAGGAAAGTCTTTCTCTGGCAAACGCGGTATCGCTGAATATTGAAACGCCGGGCAGAAAGCATTTCGAGCTTCTGGGAAAGAGTAAAGACTATGATCGTGACATAATCAGGCCCCTGAAGCTGCTTTCCGGAATGACTTCAAAGGGCGGTAAATTTTCCCGCCGGAAATGTACGACACAATTCATAGTCGGCGCGTCAGATGAAACCGATTCGGAAATAGTAAAATACACTTTCGGCATTTACGGGCGCTTGAACTTCGACAGAGTATATTTTTCTGTTTACCAGCCAGGGCTCGGAGAACCGGAAATACCGGGAGAAAAGAGATATTCCCTCTCTTCTGAAAAATACTTTACCCGCGAACACCGTCTTTATCAGGCGGATTTTCTGATTCGCAGGTACGGCTTCGGGGAGAAAGATATTATATTTGACGGGACCGGCAATCTTTCACTGGAAAAAGACCCCAAGGAAATATGGGCCGAAAGACATCCCGAGTTTTATCCGGTTAACCTGAACAGGGCCCCGCAGGAAGCGTTGCTCAGGGTCCCGGGGATAGGGCCGGGCACAGTCACAAAAATACTGGAAGCAAGAAAACTACACAATATCAGAAGCATTGATGAACTTGGCATCAGGGGCAAAATCGCGGAAAAGATAAAGGCCTTTTCCGTATTAAGCTGATTGAAGCGGACTTAGAAATTATCAAAATCCTTATCATCAAGAGGGATTATGTTTTCAGGCTTTTCCCGTTTGGGAAGAAGCTGCCTGGTCTCCGTTTTTTCTGTCTTCTTTTCGTGCAATTCAATGTAAAAGTTTTTTTCTTCAGCTTCCATTTTGCAGCCGGCGAGCATGGAAAGAGATGAAACCATATTATGCAGTTCATTGGCATACGCGGCAAGTTCTTCGCCGATGGAAGCGGTCTGCTCGGCATTTCCCGCGTTATTCTGGGTTGCCTGTTCGAGCTGTGCCACGGAAGAGTTGATTTCATTTATGCCCGCCGACTGTTGGCGGTTTGCCGAAGATACTTCATTTATTATATGCAGGAGGTCCTGTATCACCTGCGATATTTTATTGAAAAGTTCTTTTGAGCTGCTGATTACCTGAACACCTTTTTCCGAACTGCTCCTCGAATTGTCAATAAGCTCAGATGTGCTTTTGGCGGCTTCCGCGCTTCTTTGAGCGAGATTTCTGACTTCTTCAGCCACTACGGCAAAACCTCTTCCCGCTTCGCCGGCCCTTGCCGCTTCCACTGCGGCGTTCAGGGCCAGAAGGTTAGTCTGAAAAGCTATTTCGTCAATGGTTTTTATTATCTTTGCGGTAGCGTCTGTGTTTTTCTTTATCTCATGTATAGTTTCCGCGGCGTTCTGCATTATATCTTTTCCTGACTGAGCGGCTGAAGAGGCTTCTTCCACCATGGACTTGGCTTTCTCCGCGTTTTCCGCGTTATTTCTGGTCATCGAAGCCATTTGCTCTATACTGCTGGAAACGGACTGAATGCTTGCGGCTTCCTCGCTTATTCCGGAAGCGATCTGCTGGCTTGCCTCGGCTATCTGTACAGAGGAGGCGGACGTTTGCGTTACACCCGCGGCCAATGATTTTACTATCTCCCTTATTGAACGATTTATTGATATGATTACCAGAAGTGAAAGCATTATTATTATCAGAAATGCCGCCGCGAATATTAATATTTTGGCATAAAAATATTTTTCGCTTTTACTGATTGTTTCCGAGACAAGCGCGTTTGTATCTTCGTTGATGCTGTCGATATAGATACCTGTTCCAATGAAAAAGTCTGTACCGGGGATAGGGGCGGCATAACTCATCTTGGGTTGTATTCCTTTGCCCGGCTTTTCAAAATAATGTTTAACGAAACCGCCTCCGTTTTGAACAGCCTTCATGAATTCCGCCACGAACTTTATTCCGTTCTGATCAGCCAGTCCGGAGCAATCCTTTCCATTAAGCGATTTGTTGATGGGAACGTTTACACGGACCCCTTTCATGTCATAAACAAAAAAGTATCCTGAGTTGTCATCAAAAAATCTTATGGGATCAGTTTTTTTGATTGTGGCTTCTATTTTTGCGTCGCGTGTTTTCAAGGATGCCAAGAGAGAGCCGAGGGCTTGTGCCTCTATATCAACGGCGCATTTAAGGATTTTCTTGCAGTTTTCCAGTTCATGTGCGGATATTGATGGAATAAGTATGTCCTTCTCCACTCTTTTTTCGGTTATAAAGTTTGCCATCTGCAGGGCCGCTATTGACAGCAGCGCGATAAGAGGGATTAACAATATGCGTTTTCTGATACTTTTATTTTTCAACATATAAAATACTCCTTGCCTGATTATTGAATTATCATACAATGTCTTGCGTGTTATTTCCAGCCAATGACCTCATAGCCTTTTTTTCTAAGCTCTATTTCAACGAATTTGCGGAAGTTCGGAGAAGGTTTGTTGGCCCCGAACATCCATGAGAATAAATTGCCGGAAGCGCCGCCGACAGCTCCTGAAAGCGCTCCTGTGGCAGGATTGCCGCTCAATGCGCCTACAGCGGCCCCCGTCCCTGCACCGGTTGCCGCTCCTGTCAGTGTCTTTCCCGCCTTTTCAGCGTGTTCGTTTGTATCAAGATCATATTCTTCCGCGTGTTTCATGGCAGTGTCTATATCTTTTTCAGCGTGAGCTTTGCCGATTTTCCGCAGGTAATCATTAGGATAGAGGAGTGGGCGTTGGGTAGCGCAGCCGCAGAGCAGAAACAATGCCGCAAACAGCAAAATAAACGCTTTGGGTAAAATTCGGCGCATCTATTTCTTATCCTTTTTGTCCCTTATTTTGTTCATGAGATTTATAATTTTTTCTCTCAGAATGTGGATATGCGATTTATGTGTTTCAATGAGTACTTTCAGTTCCGGCTGTTCATCTTCCATTTTATTGAATTCGCCGGATATGTTATTGAAACCTGCTATCAGTCTTTTGCATATAGCGATCCGGAGCGCGGGAAAGTCTTCCGCGTTTATATCCAGAAGGTCTGCCGTTCTGGCTAGAAGTTTTCCGTAGAGGCATGTAATTTTCATGCCCAGCATGGCGTTTTCCTTTTTCAATTCGGAGGCGAATATGGCGTTCCAGTGATAAGCAAGTTTTTCCAGCTGGAAATATATTTCAGAGCCGTCTTTTTTCTGCCATTCCTCGCTGTAGATAAAGTCATCCTCGTAGTCATCGAAAAAGTCCGAAAAAGGCATATTGCCCTGTTCCGCTTTCTGCGGTATGAGTTCCGGGTTTTTCTGAAGGCTTTTTATTATCATGTCTTCTTCGCCGGGGAGGTCCAGGAAATTATGAAGTTCATTCATGTACGTATGAATGCGCGTTTCGTCCTTGCGGATTTCCTGTTCCCAGCCGAATTCATCGAGATTTTTATCAAAAGGGTTTTTCATTTAGCCTGCGGTTTCTGATTTTTTCTTGCGAGAGGATGCTTTCTTGAGTTTTTTTACTGCATCCACTTTGGGAGCGTCGCCCCAGAGACTTTCGATCTGATAAAGCTCTCTCATTTCAGGTGAGAGGATATGCACGATAACATCCCCCAGGTCTATGACCATCCATTTGCTTTCAGGGGTGCCTTCGACAGAACGCGCGTGTTTGCCGGTGCGCTCTCTTACGTCTCGGGCTATTCTTTCGGAAATAGCCCTTATATGCGGCTCAGAGTTGCCTGTACAGAGGACAAAATAATCCGCCAGGCTTGAAAGTTCCGTCATTCTCAACTGTATTATATTTTCAGCTTTTCTATCTTCGGCTATTTCCGCGCAGAGCGAAGCAAGTTCCTGTGGATTGAGTTTTTGTAAGGCCTTTTTAGTTTCTTCTTTTTTTACTGACATTGTTTTATACTCCGTTGTTTATTCCTGATAAAGTCTGTTCATTCTGATATAATTCATAACTTCAGGTATTGATAAGTTACTGACTTTTTCATTTTTTGCCACAGCGTTTCTTATTTCCGTGGAAGAGATTTCCGAAAACGGCATGATGACAGTATAGTTTATGAGCTTGCGTGCCGTTTCAGGCGGCCAGTGCGTTTCGAGTTCCTCCGTTGAAGGAAGTTCGCCGTTCCGGGGGTAAACTATGAACTTCCATTTTTCAATCAGCTCCTCCGCTCTGTGCCATGTATGAAGCTGTCTCAGGCTGTCGCTTCCTATAAGTATATACAGTTCATCTTCCGGGTATTCGGAGGAAAGAGCGGTCATTGTAGCGAGAGTGTAGGATGGTTTTTCGGCGCGGGCCTTTTCAGTTTCGGAGAGTATGAAGTTTTCATTTTTCCCAAGCGCCAGCTTCAGCATTTGCAGCCGCCGCTCGAAAGAGCATATCTTTCTGCCAAGCTTGTGCGGCGGGTCAAACGCAGGCACGAAAACAACCTTTTCCGCCAGTTTAGCGGCTATGACTTTTTCAGCTATAAAAATATGTCCCTGATGAGGCGGATCAAATGTTCCGCCGAAAACTGCAAGCTTCATATTCATCTCTTTTATTGATTTATATCCCGACAGAGATATTTTAGACATTATTTCATTTTTAACAAGCGAAAATCGGTAAATCATGCGGATTGACAGAAAATACAGCGATACTGCGCTTTTTGCGTCAGCGCTGAAAATTGTGAGGGCATTGAGTGAGCGCGGCTTTCCGGCGTATTTTGTCGGCGGCTCAGTCAGGGATATGCTTCTGGGGGCTGAAATAAAGGACATAGACATTGTCAGTCCTGCCAGACCTGAAGAAGTTTTCGCGATATTTCCACGATGCCATGCGATAGGCGCCTCTTTCGGGATTATGACGGTTATTGAAGACGATATTCCATTTGAGGTCGCGGCGTTCAGGGAGGAGAGAGCATACATGGACGGGCGTCATCCCGATGAAATCAGATATGCCGACAATCCAGAGCTTGACGCGGCGCGCCGTGATTTTACTGTCAATGGGCTTTTTTATGATCCGTTAAACAGCGAGATACTGGATTATGTTGGCGGCAGAAAGGATTTGGAAGCCGGAATACTGAGGACTATCGGCAATGCGGAGGAGCGTTTTTCAGAAGATTATCTCCGCATTCTCAGGGCGGTGAGATTCGCAAACCGTTTTTCTTTTGAATACGACGGGCAACTGCTTCAGGCTATAAAAGCGTTAAAGTCCAAAGTTAAAATGCTTTCAGCCGAAAGGATAAGGGACGAATTCAATAAGATGCTCACAGGGAAGCGCCCGGAGAGAGCTTTGAAAGACCTTTTTGATTTTGGGCTTCTCAACGAGATACTGCCGGAAGTCGCGGCGTTATACGGTGTGCCTCAGCCAGTAAAACACCACCCGGAAGGGGATGTTTTCAATCATGTCATGCTCATGCTGGAGCACATGTCGAAACCATCCGTAGAGCTTGCCTGGAGCATACTGATGCACGATATAGCTAAACCATCGACTCTAAGCCTGGGGGAAGACGGCACTGAACATTTTTACGGACATGAAAGAGACGGCGCGGAACTGACCGTGCCGATAATGGAAAGGCTTAAATTTCCGAGAACCGTGATAGAGGCTGTTTCCGAAGCAGTGAAAAATCACATGCGTTTTGCCCATGTTCACGAAATGAGGGCTTCAAAATGGAAGAGGCTGATGGCTGATGCAAACTTTCCTCTGGAACTGGAACTTCACCGTATTGATTGCGTGTCAAGCCATAAAAAGCTTCAGAATTATGTGCTTCTTCTGGACAGGGCAGGGGAACTTGCCGGAGCGCCTGCCGTCCCCGAACCTCTTATCGGCGGCAGGGACCTGCTTGGAATGGGCTTCAGGCCCGGCCCCCAAATGGGTAAAATCCTTCGTGAAATATCCGACATGCAGCTTAACGGTGAGCTGAAATCAAGAGACGAGGCCCTTGCCTTTGCCTCGAAGCAATGCCTTTCCCGTGATTGAAACTACAAATTCCGTTTTGCCTTTTGTGTAGGTTATCCTGTCATTGGGGTATTTTTCAGCAAGGGAGATTTTTAAGCGGGAGTATTTTTCGGCTTCCTCGGGGAATTCTCTCAGATAATCCCTGAAATAAAGGCGTTCCCACAATTTGGATGACGCTTCCACCATGTGTATGTGATGCGTCCGCACTCTTTCCGCGTCGCGCTTGATGAACCATGCGTAAAAAGGCGGGCCGTCAAACTCCGACCTCCAGAAATAGTCATACCCGGCATTTTCCAGAACAGGGACAATTTTTTCTTTTGTTTCGTCAAGACTGCTGACTTCCACCAAAATATCAATAATGGGTTTTGCCGCAAGTCCCGCCACCGCGGTGCTGCCGAAGTGTTCTATTCTCCTGATGATTGAAGAGGGAAGGGCATTGCGGAGATAATCGGCTTCTTTCCTGAACATTTCAGGCCATTCCGGGTTATACGGCACGATTGCCACATCCTCCCTGACGGCTTCAGCGACCCGTTCCTCAAGGTTTTTTTTCACGTTCATATTTTCCCCGTATTATATAAGGATACAGGAATACATTTCTGATAATTCAGAAAATCCTTATCAATTGTGAATATCTGGATATTCGCGAGGTATGCGACTGCGCAAATCAGAAAGTCAGTGTTTGCACCTTGAATGCCTTTGGTTCTGCATATATTGCAGAATTCCGCCGCTTTTATGAAATGTTCGCTTATTAACTGTAAATCTTCAAAGCAGGAAAGCTTTTCCGAAAGTACATTGTATTGCTGTCTATCTGATATGCCGGAGAGCAGTTCCTGCCGCACTGGACCTATTATTACAACTCTATTGTCCTGTACAAGCTCGGCAAGGATTTTCATTATTTTTTTATCAGGTGATTTATGTCTCAGCGCGTGAGACCATACACATGTATCAACTAAGATTTTCACTTCGATCTTGCCTGTTTATAGTTATAATTCGGGTCAAAGTCAATCTTGCCGAAAAGTTTGATTATTTCCATTTGCTTTTTATGGGCGATATATTCGCGAATTGCAGTATTCACGGCGTCTTTTTTTGTTTTGTGATGTCCAAGTGTTTGAGCTTCGACAATCAATTTATCATCCAAAGCAAGATTTGTAGGCATAGTTTTATTCCTTTCTGATTATCTACACGTACTATAACACAATACCATGTGTAAGGCAAGCTGTTTGACGTATTCCTAAAAATTCTTCTTTTTTCATCAAATTATTTGAATGCCTGCGGCGAGGTTATATATTACGCCCCTTTACAATTTGAAAAAACATCTAAGGAGTGTTCAGAATGTACGCAGTAATTAAGACGGGCGGAAAGCAATATAAAGTGCAGCCCAATGACCTTGTGGAAGTGGAACGCATCAAAGGCGAACCGGGAACGAAAATAGTATTTGGCGAAGTTCTCGCCATAGGCGATACCGGCAAAATCGAAGTAGGTTCTCCTTTCATAAAGGATTCCAGTGTTGAGGCTGAAATCGTTGACCAGTACAGAGGTGAAAAGCTTACGGTTTTCAAGATGAAACGCCGCAAAAGCTATCGCCGCAAAAAAGGCCATCGCCAGGAAATAACTCAAGTAAAGATCAATTCCATAAAGAACTGAAGATGAAATACGATTCAAATTCTGCCTTGCTGGAAACAAATATCCCGGAACTCAAACTCCTTAACAGGGGCAAAGTCAGGGACATTTACGACTTGGGTGAAAATCTCCTTTTCGTAGCTACGGACAGAATAAGCGCGTTTGACGTGGTCATGCCGAACGGCATTCCGTCAAAAGGCAAAGTTCTTACTCAGCTTTCCCTATTCTGGTTTGAGCTTATGGACTGGATGCCGAATCATCTGATCTGTGCCGATGCCTCAAAATTTCCGGCAGTTCTCAAGCCTTACATAAAAGACCTTGCGGGACGTTCCATTATCGTAAAAAAGGCAAAGACCCTTCCCGTGGAATGCATAGTAAGAGGCTATATAACCGGAAGCGCGTGGAAAGATTATCAGAAAGGCCCTAAAGTCTGCGGCATAAGCTTGAGGCCCGGTTACAGACAGGCCGAAAGACTTGATAAGCCTCTTTTTACTCCTTCCACAAAAGCTGAACAGGGTTTTCACGATGAAAACATATCTTTTGAACAGCTTGAAAAAGTCATAGGCAAAGAATACGCCGGTACAATTTCGGCTCTTTCCCTGAAAGTTTATTCAACAGCGGCTGATTATGCCGAAACAAAGGGCGTGATACTGGCGGATACTAAATTTGAATTCGGTGTTTTTGAGAATAAAATAATACTTATTGATGAAATACTGACCCCCGATTCCAGTCGCTTCTGGCCTGCTGAAAAATACAGCATAGGCGGAAGCCCTCCGAGTCTGGACAAGCAGTTCGTGCGCGATTATCTTGAGTCTCTGAATTGGGACAAAAAACCGCCCGCGCCGAAACTTCCCGACGATATCGTCGTGAAAACTTCGGGAAAATATATTGACGCATACAGGATACTGACCGGAGAAGAACTTCTCTAAAATTTATCCCGGTTTTACAGAATTATTTGCAAGGCCTGATTTATTCAGGCTTTTTTTATCTTTTTCTTTGTATATATTATTTATTATACGGAAGGGGCCTTAACATGATGTATTCGGAAGCAAAACAAGGGCGTGTATTTGTAATAAGGCTTGAAGATGGAGAAATCATCCATGAAAAAGTGGAGGCTTTTGCGAAAGAGCATTCGATAAAGGCGGCAGCGCTCATAGCGGTAGGCGGCATCGACAAGGACAGCAGGCTGGTGGTAGGCCCGAAAGAGGGGCGCTCAAAACCCGTCACGCCTATGGAGCATGTCATAAAGGATGTCTGCGAAATAAGCGGGACAGGCACTCTGTTTCCCGACGCCGCGGGAAATCCGGTGCTCCATATGCATATGGCCTGCGGCAGGTCTGCGGAAACGGTAACAGGCTGCATAAGAAAAGGCGTCAAGGTATGGCATGTGCTTGAACTTGTCCTCTGGGAACTTACTGACACCAATTCGGCGCGCCTTCCCGACAAGGAAACCGGCTTTGAACTCCTCGTGCCGCGTTGATTTTCAGTGTTGAATGAAGTAAAATAAGAAATTAACAAAAACCGGGCGAAGCGAAAATTAAATCGCGGTTGCTTAGCTTTTTAAAGTAAGAGATGAAAATAGAGAGTCTTCAAAATCAGAAAGTAAAATATGCTTTTGCTTTGCGCGAAAGGCGCGACAGAGAGAGGGAAAAGAAAACTATCCTTGAGGGATATCGCGAGCTTTCCCGGGCGCTTGAGTTCGGAATGAAACTGGAAGAGTGCTTTTACTGCCCCGAAATGTTCCTGGGGGAAAATGAATTTTTCTTGCTGGAAAAACTCAAAACTGCCGGGACGGAGATTACTGAAGTAAGTCCTCAGGTTTTGCGCAAACTTGCTTACAGGGACAGGCCGGAAGGTCTTATCGCCATCGCTTCTATGAGGGAACACTCCCTTGATAAAATCCAGCCCGTAAAAAACGGCCTCTACATAATTGCGGAGGCTGTGGAAAAACCCGGAAACCTTGGATCAATTCTGCGTTCCGCCGATGCCGCCGGAGCTGACGCGCTCATAGTTTGTGACAAGTGCACCGATATTTATAATCCAAACGTAATAAGGGCCAGTACCGGAGCTCTCTTCACTGTCCCCCTGGCTGAAGCATCGAAAGAAGAAACTGCCCTGTGGCTGAAAAATAATAATGTTAAACTTCTCGCGGCATCTCCACATGCGGAAAAGTTTTATACCGACGTCGATATGACAGGCGCTGTTGCTCTGATGGTAGGCGCGGAACAATATGGCTTAAGCGATTTCTGGATGCGGAACGCTGACATTCAGGTGCAGATTCCCATGCTTGGAAAAATAGATTCACTGAACGTCGCTACTGCCGCCACTATTATCCTGTATGAGGCCGCGAGGCAGAGAAAATGGGTGAAAAAACAATAATGAAGATAGCATTGCTCAGAAGGGTTTATGACAGCGATGGCGGCGGCGCCGAAAGAGTTGCCGCTAATTTTACGCGGGAATTTCTCAGGCTCGGGCATTCCGTAACTGTTTTTTCCGAAAAATTCAAAGCTCAGAAAAACGCTTCTCCCGACTGGAACCCGGTCGTTCCCGGATATATCCCTTCTTTTTCGAAGACCCTTTCTTTTCACAGGGCTGTCCAGAAGGAGCTGAAAAAACACGCTTTCGATATTGTCTATTCCATGTGCAGGACTTTTCCTGCGGATGTTTTCAGGGTAACAGAACAGCTGCATTCCGAATGGATGCCCATAGGCTATTCAAAACTCGCCCTGCTTAATCCCCGGCACAGAAGTCTTCTGAAACTCGAAAAACAGATATTCACAGGCAATAAAGTCCGCCGTATAGTGACAAATTCCGAACTTGTAAAAAGACAGATTATTTCAAGGTACGGGTTTGAGGAACATCGCGTATCAGTGATCCGCAACGGCGTTGATAGAACTGTCTTTTATCCGCCGGACGGCAAAAACGAGAAACTCGCACTCAGAAAAAAACTCGGCATTTCCACAGAACGTCTCGTTTTGCTTTTTGTTGCCGGTAATTTCAGAATAAAGGGCCTTGAGCAATCTATTCGTGTGATATCCGGGATAGAAAAACGCATAAGGGATAATATTCTACTGATGGTAATAGGAGGGGGCAATTCCGCTCCCTACGCAAAGCTTGCGGAGGACTTATCACTTTCCGGAAACATATCCTTTGCGGGAAGCAGAAAAAATATGCGGGACTATTACGCGGCCTCCGACCTGCTTTTTTATCCGAGCCTTTATGAGCCGTTCGCCAATGTCTGCCTGGAAGCCTGCGCTTCAGCGCTGCCGGTGCTGACTACTGAACTTAACGGCTCTTCCGAACTTGTCGAAAACCGGAAGAACGGCTATCTTGTCAAAAACGCTGACAGGATCGATGAAATGCGATCTGCTGTTACAGATTTCGCGGGGCTTTCAGAAGCTGTCCGCGCTGATTTTTCAAAGGCGGCATACGAAGCTTCAATCCCGTACGAATGGGAAAAGCACGCCGGAGAACTTGAGAAACTTTTCAAAAAGATAATCATGGAAAAAGAGAGCAATGGAAATAAAGACAAAAGAACTTGACAACGGAAACCTGATAATAAATGAGGAATTCGCGGAGCTGATACGTCATAACGGCCTTATTACAGCTAAAAAACTCTGGGAGATGAAAAGCGATCCTGTTAAGAGTATTCTTGAGGAACGCGGGACCGGGCGTTTTTTTCTTGAGCCACCCAAAGGCGCCGAATTTGCCGAAACTTATATAAAACGCTACAGCCCGCCTTCGCTGAAAGAAAAAATCAAGGCTTTTTCTTCTTTAAAATTCGAGAAGTATGACGCTTTTCATGAATGGAATGCCCTGCTGGCGTTTCACCGGCACAATCTCCCTACCGTGACACCTGTGGCAGTGGCAAGAGTTAACGGGCGGACCTGCAATCTGACATTGGGCATCAAAGATTACAAAAGGGCTTCCGCGCTCTTCGAATCGTTCAAGAGGGAAGACGGGGAAAGAAAACGCAAACTGATAAGAAAAATAGCGGAACTTGCCGGTGACATGCATGCGACGGGCTTTGCTCATCAGGATTTTTATCTGGTTCATATTTTTGTCAAAGAATGTGAAAATGACGCGATTTATCTGATAGATCTCCAGCGCCTTGTCATGGACGGCGCGTTAAGCAAAAGATTCAGAATAAAAGATCTGGGGCAGCTCCTTTTTTCCGCGCGCCCGTTTGTCAGCAGAACAGACATGATGCGTTTCTGGAAAGCATATACGGAAAAAGCGGGTAAAGAACTTTTCAAGAACAAGCGCCTGATACGTTCTGTTTTCGGAAAAGCGGATAAAATACTGAAACGCCATGAACGAAAACAGAAAAAGGCCTGACGCTTATGTCCAAATTCGGAGAAACGATAAACAGAGGCAAAGGCCGCATTGAAGCCGAAATCAGCGAGGCCGTAATCCAGTTTGAAAAAGAATATATGGGCAGAGGCCCTCTGGAAACAAAAACCTATATCATAGAAGACATGATACTTGTCCGCCTGAAAGATGTCCTGACAAAAGCCGAACACCAACTGGCGCAAACGAGCGATCCCTCCGAGGGCAGGGAGCTTATCAAAAAAATGCGAGGCGCCCTCCTTGAAAAAGGCCGTCCCCTGCTCGAAGCCGTCATAAAAGACATTACCGGCTTAACAGTAAAAAGCCTCCACACCGACATCAGCACCCTTACCGGAGAGAGGGTGATCATCTTTTCCCTCGAAGAAGAAGCTTCAAGACGGTAAACATTTCGCCCCCTCCTTGCAGATAATAAAAGCTTTTTATTTTAAATAAGTATACTTTAATAAATAAATATATTTAATATTGACAAATAGCTTTTAATGGTATATAATTGAGAAAAATAAGGAAAAAGAACTCCAGCATGAAAAAGTACATAGAAACAGCTGATAAAATCCTTGAGGACATAATAAAGAACAAGAAAGTGGGCGATAAGCTTGATGCTTCTGAAGCTCTCTGCAAAAAATATGCCGTAAGCGAAATAACAGTGAAAAAAGCAATGCAGTTGCTGGCGGAAAGAAAAATAGTATTGAGAAAACCGAAAGCCGGAACTGTGGTTATAGACAATCAGGAGGCTAAGTCTTTTAATATAATGTCCTCTAAAAAAGTTATCAGAATATTAACTATCAGGGATTGGAACTTCAGCAATGCCATCAAAGGTATCTGCCATAAATATTCAAAATATAATGAGGATGTCAGTTTTGATATAGATGATGAGTTGCCCAGTTTTGACACGTCTAAAATCTACGAAAAAGCCGATACTGATATCTTCCTTGTTAATACATGGCTTATGAGAGAGATTGTCACTGGAGAACGTGTAAAGAATTTTTTGCCGTTTGATGAAATTCCAGGTTTGTGGTATGAAGCTTCGGACTCATTCGAGGAAGTTACGAAATGGTGTACGGCAGATTCAAAGCTCATGTGTATGCCGATAAGTTTTACCACAGTGTTGACATGTATTAACAGGGATAAGAAAAACGCCTTGCCAGTTTCCCGTTTTGAAAATATGAAGCTGGATGAATTCAAGGACATTCTGATAAAATCAAAAGGCGCAGACGGAGATATTTATCCTTTTTACGTGAATACGACAATGAACCGCTGGCCTCTGACCATGAAGAGCCTTGGCGGGGAGCTCTTTTCAAAAGATGGAAAGAAATGTCTTCTGGACAGTAATGAATGCGTAAAGGCAATAAATTTCATGCTTGACCTGATGTATAATTCGAAATGCTGTCCGCCTGTAACTTTTTCGGAGGAAATGTCCAGAGGTATGAGGGATATTTTCAAATGTGGAAAATTTACGTATGCATGGAACAGCGGGGCAGCAATGAACGGGAATTATGATTTTAATATTGCTTTTGCCCCTCTTCCTTACGAAAAGCGGCGGGCCAGCCATCTCCTGATTGAAGGCCTCATGGTAAACAGAGCGACTGATAAACTTGATACGATAAGAGATTTTCTCAATTTCATACAGCTTTATGAAAACAGAAAATTTATATCCGATAATTCCGACGGCATATCCTGCAACAGGGCTATGGCTGGGATTTACACCGAGGAAATGAATAAAAAATATGAAGGTTTCAATCATTTCATCAAATCCCTGGAATACGCGGAACCGTTGGTGCGCGTCCCGGAGAACAGCCTTATAAAAAAGATATCTGAAAAACTTTATCCTGTATGGCTTGGGGTAGAATCGGCAAAAGCCGCGTGCCGTAGTATAAGCGCCGAAATAAACGAGGATTTAAAAATGCGTAAAAAAGGAAATTCCATTGATGAAAAGTAATATCAGGCTTGCTTTAATCGGGGCAGGTTCGTTTGCCGGAACGATGCATTATCCGGCCTTATCGCGAATGGGGGATGTGGAATTATCTGCGATTTGTGATGTCAACGAGGAAAAGCTTAAAAGCACGGGAGAAAAATTCGGAATTAAAAAGACTTTTACGGACTACAGGAAAATGCTTGATGAAGTCAAGCCTGATGCTGTTTATGTCATAATGCCTCCATATCTGATCTTTGATGTTGCCGCCGATGTGATTGAAAGAAAATATCCGCTTTTTGTCGAGAAACCGCCCGCCGTTACCAGTATGCAGGCGGAATGCCTCGGGCGCATGGCATTGAAAAACAACGTATTGACGGCTGTGGGGTTTCAAAGACGCTATCATCCGCTTGTACATGCATGCTGGCAGACATTCAACGGCGCCCAACCCGTGCCGCATGCTGTTTTTTCCTATTATAAGTGTGTTTCTGCTGAATATCCGTATTACAGGGGGGCCATGAGCATTCTGCATTGCGACGCGATACACGCGATAGACGCAGCACGTTACTATTGCGGGCTTTCGGAGCTTAAAAATATAAAGGCACTTGTCAGAAAAGATGATTTTTGGTACCAAAGTTCTTTTGAAGTGCTTGTGGAATTTGAAAACGGAAATTCGGCCGTCCTGCTGATTCGCTGGCGGAGCGGACGGCGTTTCCTAGAATTTGAGTTTAACGCTCCGGGAAAACTGGCCGTGATTGATACCGACGGCAAAGGAAAAGTATGGGCTGATAACAATACGGCCCCGGTTTTTTCCTCGAACTGTTCGGCAATCGTGAAATCCGACGAATATATAATCATGAGCGGAATTTTTGCCGAAAACAGAGCTTTCATTGATGCCGTTAAAAATGGCAACACTCTTCATAACAGCATCCAGGATGCCGCTGAATCAATGAAGCTTGCGGATGAAATATACAGATGCGCAGAAAATTATACAGTAAATGAGGTGTCAAAATGTTCCTGAAAAGCAAGAATTACGCTTTAATTGTGAAGCATTCCCTGTGCTGTTTTATTTTTACGATGATCGAGCTCTTGATTGTGATAGCAATAATATTCATTCTCGCGAGCCTGCTTTTTCCGGGACTGAAAAAAGCACGGGATACAGCGCTTGCTATAAGCTGTACCAGTAAACTGAAGCAGATTGGGACTATAGTCAGCTATTATGAAAATGATTATAACGGTTATATTCCTCCATGCATGTGGTCGCCTGATGCTGATGCATACGTATGGCCCATGATATTATATCCGTACAATAATTCTTTATTTTCCAAGGATGGGAAAGGACAAAAAGCATGGACACCGTCCTGTCCGGGTGATAAAAAGACGGATGAGGGAAAACTTTTGGGAGATCATACATATATTGATTATTCCAAGTATAATTTTGGTGGATATGGCATGAACGACAAATTTGGATGCTATGGATCGCAGGAATGGTCTCCCAGAATTAAGTCAGGCCAGCTTGGCAATCCATCCTTGACACTTATGTTCTGCGACAGTTATTATTACCAGATTACCAAGAGTTTTTGGGATGATGTGAATAGTTTTACAGCGTTCCGGCATAATAATGGCCTGAACATAATGTTTGCGGATTATCATGTTTCTTCGAAGAAAAAAGGCCCGGCCTCAATAGTACGCTGGGATAAATAAATTGAACACCTGACAAACAGAGGGAGATTGAATTATGAATGCAAGAGTTAAAGCGGGTTATAGCATTTTTTTGAGCGCCATTATTGCTGTGGCAATGCAGACGAGTGTGATATCACAGGAAAAAAATAGTGAACTGTATGTATCGTTAAAGGGAAATGACAACGCATCAGGAACGAGAGAGTTACCGTTCCGCAGCATTCAACATGCTGTTAAAAATGCTGTTCCCGGTACTGCAATATATGTTCATGGCGGAGTGTATAATGAAAGCGTATATGTCGATAAAAGCGGTACATCTGAAAAATATATTACAATACAGAATTACCCCGGAGAGAAACCGGTACTGGATTTGAAATTTGAAAAACCCTTCGGCTTTGCTATTGAAGGCTCATATATCATAATCAGGGGATTTGAAATAAAAAACGTAAGCTGCGACATGGAACTGAAGCCGGATATCAAGGGAAATCCTCCAAGTATCATAGGGGGCGTGATGATACTGCCCCCCGCGCACCATTGCAGGATTGAGAATAACCTTATTCATCATATTATTGGAAATAAAAAGAAAACGCCGGACGGGATTTATGTCGAGAATGGAACTGATTTTATTACGATTAAAAACAACACCATTCATAATGTTGCCGGACGTACTGAAGCAATGGGCATACTTGCGTGCGCCGGGGAAGGCTTTCTGATATCCAATAATCTTGTCTATTTTTGTGACAAGGAAGGCATAAGGATTATGTCGAGAAAATACGATTCGGAAAATACGGTTGAAAACAATATCGTGCTTTATTGCCACATGGGAATATCTTTCAACAGTTGCTGGAGTGACAGGAAAACTGTAGGAAAGAATAATTTCTGTGGGTGGAACTGGGGCAGGGGAATGAATCCGAAACATACAAAGAATGTTGTCCTTGAACATAATACCATTTATGGAAATGAAGAATGGGGAATTGATATCCACGGAAACGGGCAGTCCACAAAGAAAGACAACACAAATCCGCGTGTGATGAATAATATTTTCAGCATGAACAGCGTTTCGTGGCTCCTGTTGAGAAGCCAGATATTTTCAGGATTGGCCGATTATAATTTCTACCAGTATAAGAATGGCGCGGTACTGGGGGCTTTCAGTTCCGAACCCGGAGATGTATGTTACAACCTGAATGAAGTGAGGGAGAAAACTAAAAAATCAAAATCATTTGTTTCATCATGTGAAATGCACGGAATTGCCGGAGACCCCATGTTCACGGCGTCAGAGAGATTCGATTTCAGGCTCAATGCCTCTTCTCCCGCCAAAAATGCCGGAAGTGACGGCAGGGACATGGGGGTTCTGGAAGAGGCGTTGAAAAGCGTAGGAGCTGACGGACTTTACAGCCTTGCAAAAATACCTGATTTGGGAAAGATAAAAGCTACGGTCGAAAGCTTTTCCTCTGAGACACCTGAAGGGAAGGCTGCTAATTTGGTTGACGGCAACAGAAACAGTTTCTGGGAGGTGGATTGCAAAAAAGATAAGGAAAAAGAAGTGATATTCAAGTTCCCTGCTGAATATGAAATAGAGAATATTATTATAACCAAATATGGTGGCGGAGAAAAATATTTTTATAAGGACTTCGAACTATATTATCTTGGAAACAGTTCCGGCGATTGGAAAAAAGTGCCGCCTTCTCCCGAACATCCTTTTAGCGGTTTCGGGATTATATATAACGGAGAAATATGGACATTGCCTCCAAGCATAAAGACACAGAAACTGAAACTGAAAATATTTTCGTCTTACGGTGAGACAATACGTATTCCCGAAATATTGTTTTTCAAAAAAAACAAATAGGCTGATTTTCCCGGAAAAATCTTCACTTATCGGAGGATTTTGATTTTGCCTTGATTTTTTCTTCGAATTGGAATTTGCTTTTGAAGGCGTTATCGAACTTGCGGAACTTTTCGGCTATGTCGTTTTCCAGCGTCTTTTTTTTCCTGACACTCTCGCTGAATATATCTGAACATTTTTCTTTTCCCTCGGAATAAATAATATCAACGTAATCTTTCATGCTCCGGGTAAGCGAACTGATTGCCGCGCCTGATTTGCCGTCAGGCTTTATCTTGCCCAGGTCATTGTTTTCCGAACCTGAATTTTCTGTTTTTTGCGCGGACTGGGATTGAGCTTTATTTGTTTTGACCTGAGTTTCTTCCGTTAATACGGCAGGACTGCCGCAGAAAAAGGCGGAGACTGTAAAAAATAATAAAAACTTTATATTAATGTTGGCAGACATATTTTTTTTGTGGTTTAAAGTATAGTATAGCATAAAAGGCGAGAAAAAATCGGAAGAAGCGAACTTTTTCTGAAACAATGTGTCTATATGCAGTAAACATTGGATTTATTAAAAGAGGAGCAAGAGCAATATGCAGCAGAACGAAATTCAGGAATTGCAGGGGAAAATACGCGAGGTGTCCGCGTTTATTCAGCCGCTCAAAACGGAAATAGGCCGGATACTGGTGGGACAGGAAAAACTTGTCAACCGCCTTTTTCTTTCGCTCATAGCGGACGGGCATATATTGCTCGAAGGCGTTCCCGGTCTGGCAAAAACCCTTGCGGTGAAAACCATAGCCCAGGCTTTGAACGGGTCATTCTCAAGAGTTCAATTCACTCCCGACCTTCTGCCCGCGGATATTGTGGGTACAACCGTTTACAACCCGCAGGAACACAGTTTCAGCGTTAAAAAAGGCCCGGTTTTCGCGAATATCGTTCTCGCCGACGAAATAAACAGGGCCCCGGCCAAAGTTCAGAGCGCGCTTCTTGAGTGTATGCAGGAAAAACAGGTTACGATATCGGGACAGACGCATCCGATGCCGCACCCGTTTCTGGTAATGGCAACGCAGAATCCCATAGAACAGGAAGGAACTTATCCTCTTCCTGAAGCCCAGGTTGACCGCTTTATGTTCAAACTCAAGATAGACTATCCGACGCGCGACGAAGAACGCCTTGTCGTTCAGCGCATGGCGCATCCTGAAATGAAATTGCGCGCGCTGTCGGTTGCCACTCTTGCCGATATAGAAAAAGCCCGCGAATGGGTGGACAAAGTTTATATAGATGAAAAAATCGTGGAGTACATATTGGATATTACTGTCGCGACAAGGCCGGGAAGGCGTGCGGAGCTTTCCTCAAGGCAGACGGAAGCGAAGCTCGAAGGACTTGAAACATTTATCGAATACGGAGCTTCTCCGAGAGCGTCCATATATCTGGCGCTTGCTTCAAAGGCCGCGGCTTTCCTTGAAGGACGCGCCTATGTGGTACCGCAGGATGTAAAAAATATAGCGCCGGACATTCTCAGGCACAGAATACTATTGTCTTATGAGGCGGAAGCCGAAAGTCTGGGACCGGACGACATAATCAAGCGCATTCTTGATGAACTCAGAACCCCTTAATCTGTTTTGATTATAATACGAATGCCGTAATATGAATCCGTAAATGGAAAGAATAAGTTATGCTTCCCAAGGAACTTATAGCAAAAGTCAGAAAAATAGAGATAAAGACCCGCAGAATAGTCGATGAGATAACCGGCGGGGCTTATCACAGCGTTTTCAAGGGGCGCGGCATTGAATTCGATGAAGTCAGGGAATATACGCCCGAAGACGATGTGAGGGACATTGACTGGAACGTTACAGCCCGGATGGGCGCCCCGTATATAAAGAAGTACGTGGAAGAGCGTGAATTGACAGTGATACTGGCGGTTGATATTTCCGCGTCCGGTCTTTTCGGAAGCGGAGAGAAAAGCAAGAAACAGCATG